>Ga0315282_10003373_pt1 | contig 28709 bp, 25 predicted proteins | sample YL17G07_20_MG_FD_203693 | JGI IMG/M metagenome (GOLD analysis project Ga0315282, IMG submission 203693) | Sediment microbial communities from Yellowstone Lake, YNP, Wyoming, USA - YL17G07_20 | ecosystem: Environmental > Aquatic > Freshwater > Lake > Sediment | place: USA: Wyoming | collected... | reverse complement strand
TGGGGATGCAGTCTATAAAGGTCGATACGAACACGGATCTCGTCTATCTCGGGAGGAAGAACGACACAGTCGTTGAGGCATATGACCCTTTTTCATTCGTCCCCGTGGATTTTATCAATACGGGAGGAGGAATCAGCTATATGACCATCGATGGTGAGGGGAATAACCTTACCATGGTGAATCCTGGCTCAAAAACTTTAGTCGGTGCCAGCCTCATTAGCAAAAAGACGGTTTTCATCATTGATGTGGGGGAAAGCCCAAACTGGGTGACGATGATGGGAGAACGGTAACCCTATGGGGTTCAAGGTTCCAAGGGGTCCAGGGTTCCAGCGGTTAAGTAAAAAACGAGCAAAAAAAATCAAATTTTCAAATCAAGGAGTTTTTAAGGGGATGTTTGATTCGTTTATCAAATCCTCGGTTAAGAAACTTGAACCCTTGAATCCTCGAACCCCTGAATCCTTTCGCGTGGCCCTGCTTGTGCTACTTTTCGTGGTTTTAATATGGCCACGCGTGGCGAGCGCGCAGGGGCTGCTTCAAGGCGTGAGTGGCCTCCTAGAATTAAACTACAGTTTTTTTTCTACGAAGACAACCGACGCGACGGGAACCACTACCACGACAACGACAAACAACTTCAATCCTCGGGTGACCCTTACGGTGAACACAAATATCTTTCCTAATTTGAAATTGGACGCGGGTATCATCGTTGAAAAGAATATTTCTTGGTTCAAAACTGATGGAATGACCACAAAATCGGATACCACCGACCTGCGCCCTTATATCAACCTGACGTTCAACACTCCCCTCTATACGGCTGGAATTGGGTATGATAGAAGGCAGGAAAGAGTCAAAACTTCCGGTTCGGATGCCGTAACCACCGTGAATGAGAACTATAATGCCATTTTAGGGTGGAGACCCGAGGGACTTCCAATCATCGATCTGCGGTTTACTCGAACGAATCTCTTTGATTTGAAACGTGAAGTTCAGGATACGACTACTGACTATGGTTTATTGAGCGCAAGATATACGTACAAGAACCTCGACGTCAGATACCAAGGCACGTATACCGATACAAAAGACAAATTGAACGATGTGGAAACGAAAGATTACCTCCAGACCGGAAGAATTACTTACTCGGATAATTTTTTTAACAACCGGGTTTCTTTTAACGGTAGCTACAACATTTCTTATGAACAAATCGATACGACTGCAACGGGCAAAGGAGGAGAGGTAAGCTTTCCAATTTCTCCTTTTGCAGGGCTTTCTGTAATTAATATTACGGCTAATCCGATAACACTCGATCTCAATCCGGCTGTTATTGACGGGAATACTACTACAAGCGCCGGTCTTAATATTGGTCTTCCTCCTCTTGGGGGAGATACGACGAGCCTAAGGCAGGTAGGCCTCGATTTTTTGGTTCCAACTCAGGTAAATCAACTTTTCCTATGGGTTGATAAAGACCTTTCAGCAGCAACCAACATTTTGACTTTCTTTTTTGCAAACATCCAAGTTTGGACAAGCTCAGACAACCTGAATTGGACACAAGTTGTAACCAACCCTATTACTTTCGGACCATTCCAAAACCGTTTCCAAATCGATCTTCCAGCGCCTGGTGTCACCACAAGATATATAAAGGTGCTGACCCTGCCCCTTCAAAATGTTGTCAGCGGGGCAACAAGTTTTCCGAACATATTCATCACAGAACTGCAGGCATTGGTAAAGAAGCCCGCGCAGCAAGTGAAGGGAAAGACCACGAAACTTACCCATATTCTGAACATAGATTCGAGAGTGAGGATTTTGGATATTCCAACACTTTTTTACGAGTTTTCTTATTTTTACGACAAAACAGACCCTGGTTTGACTACATACACTGTTTCGAACGGGTTGTCATTCAATCAAAGGTTTAGCTCCATCTTTTCAGGCAGTGCGAGAGTGGCAAGAGAGGACGGCACTGAAGAGGGGAAGAAACGATGGGCCTACGTATACAATGCCTCAATCGTTGCCACTCCTTTGCCGACGCTTCGGAGCAATCTCATCTACAGTGGACGCACAGAAGAGATTGGAGGCAATTCCACGGATAACAATTCAGTCTTCCTGCAAAATACTGCCACACTGTATAAAGGAATCGATGTCAACCTCGGAGGAGGAATCAATTTTTCTACGTTGGAAACGGGTCAAAAACAGCGAAACACCATCGTCAATTTTGGCACGAGCATCGTTCCCCACAGTACGACGACAATAACTCTAACCTATTCTGATACAGTCACAAACCAATCCGGCGGTGGTCTGGCGTCTACTTCTAATTCCACAAGAAGAGCAGACCTGAGTGTGGCCTTCCGTCCTTTTGAAACGTTATATATCTTTACCTCATGGGAAATATTAGCGCAAAAAGGTCAGAAGATTCAGACTACCCAGAATTACGGGCTCAACTGGTCACCTTTTCCTGAAGGGACGCTTCAATTTAATTTTTCCTATAATGAGAACATATTATCCGAAAACAACCAGAAGAACAGAGCGATAACCCCAAGCCTGAGATGGAATATAACGAGCCGGTCCTACTTAGACCTGTCCTATCAATATATTCGTACTTCGTCTAAATCGGAGAAGACGATATCGAACGGCGTGAGCGCTAATTTAAAGATATTTTTGTGAGGCGATTATATTGACAAGGTATGAAAAGTATTTGATATTTATCATTATTGCGATATTTACAAATTCTAAGTAAATCTGGAAGGGGGAAGCCTGTTGGTTGTGAAAAAACCTTTCAATCTGCTTAAATTTCTGTTTTTCCTGGTTCCCTTTTTTTTATCGGCTTGTGCCACAACTGAGATATACCGTGATCCAAATATGGATTTCGGGGCGATACAAACCATTGCCGTCATGCCTTTTCTAAACCTTACGAGGGATAATATCGCCGGCGAAAGGGTAAGGGACGTCTTTATCAACAAGCTATTAGCTACTGGCGCGGTGTATGTACTTCCCATTGGCGAGGTTGCCAGAGGAATCGCCAGGGCGGAGATCCAGAATTCGGCTGCTCCGTCTCAAGAAGAGGTCGTAAGGTTGTCGGGACTTATCAAAGCCCAGACCGTTATTACCGGGGTGGTTAAAGAGTACGGTGAGGTTAGGTCTGGTACGAGTTCCGCAAATATTATATCCCTCAGTCTCCAGATGATGGAGGGAACGACCGGGAAGGTGGTATGGACTGCCTCAACCACAAAAGGCGGGATCAGCATCTTGGATCGCCTCTTCGGCGGTGGCGGCAGGCCGATGAACGACATTACTGACAAGGCTGTCGATGATCTCATTAACAAACTTTTTAAATAAGGCGATCATTATTTTCTTTGCGGGGCTTCTCTCGTTCGCGGGATGCGCAACCGGGAAAGAAGCAACGAAAGAAAATCCTGCTGGAATGGGAGAACGATTCCTCATCGCCGTCTTACCTGTGGAGAACCTCAGTGGAACTGCGGTGCCCCTTAAAGAAATAAGAGGGGCTCTTGTCGAGGGGTTAAGGGCAAGGGGAATCGATGTGCTTCAGGACGATGCGCTCGAGAAATTTATGGCAAAGCATCGCGTTCGTTACACAGGGGGTATAGATAAAATAACCGCAAAGGAATTCAAAGATGAAATCAATTGTCAAGGTGTGCTTATCACTTCGCTCGAACTCTACAACGAAACGAATCCACCCAAAATCGCGTTGACTTCGAGGCTTGTTTCCACCGGGGATAATCCAGTCATCCTGTGGATTGACGGTGCAGGATTAGCTGGCGATGATTCACCAGGTATTCTTGGTTTGGGTTTAATCCAAGACCCTAAGGCCCTTCAAAAAAAGGCGCTGAGTCGTTTATTGGACTCTCTCCGGCAAAGCCTTTCCGGCCAAAAGGAGAATAAGGAGTTGGAAGCCAAAAGGAAATTTCGGCCGAAAATATCTTTCCGCTCGCCCGTAATGGAGGGAAAGAAGAAATATACTGTGGCCGTTGTCCCCTTTTTCAACAAGAGCGAGAGGAAATATGGAGCGGAAATTATGTCCCTCCATTTTGTCAGGCATTTGAAAGAATTCGGGGAGTTCGAAGTCATTGAGCCAGGCGTTGTGAGACAGCAATTTCTCACTTTGAGGATTATCATGGATCAAGGAGTTTCCCTGGCTGACGCCCAAGCCATTTTTGCGATGTTGAATGTCGATCTTGTTGTGACTGGACAGGTCCTCGACTACCAGGATTATCAGGGCAGCCTTGGAAAGCCGAAAGTTGACTTTACTGCAGAGGTGATCGAAAAGAAAAGCAGAGAGGTTGTCTGGAGTTCTACAAGCTACAATCAAGGGGATGATGGAGTTTTTCTTTTTGACTGGGGAAGGGTGAACACCGCCTACGCTATGGCAACTCAGATGGTCCGGTCCATAGGGAAAATGATGGCCAAGTGATAGCCGCATAGAGCATAGGGCAGAGAGCAAAGCGTAAACAATAAAGATACAGGCATAAAGCACAGAGCCAGAGAGCACAGCCTATAGAAAAGGAGTGAAATGAAATATTTTTCTCTAGTACTCAAAGCTATCCTCGGTGTTTCACTGCTCGCCGCGACGATTGGGTTTGCATCCGATCAAAAGCTACCGATTATTGCGGGGAAGAGGGTGGTCGCAATGGTGAATGGCGATCCCATTACCCTGGATGAATTTAATCAAGAGCTTGCGGGGTTACACCGCGGCGTGGCAGAGGAGAAGAAAGTTGGGAAGGAAGATAGTCTGGAACTCCTCAGGCGCCTTGTTAATACAAGGCTTATCATACAGGAGGGAGAAAGGATAGGGTTCGACCAGCTTCAGGAAGTGAAAAATATGGTGGATGTATTCTCTCGCATCACACTCCGGGAGTTATTGGTGGAAAGGCAGTTGAATGGTGTCAAGGCTGACCCGAAAGAGGTTGAAAAGATTTATACAGAGTTAGTGAAAGAATGGAAGATCAAATCCGTCATGTTTGAAAAGGAAGATGCCGCAAAGAAAATGGAGGAGGAGATTAAGGGAGGCAAGAGTTTCGACGAATTGGCGCAAAAAGCCGTTTCGGACAAAGTTGCAAAGGGAGGGGAAGAAGGCAGCTATCTGAACCGAAAAGGATTGCTACCGCAGGTTGCTGAAGTAGTTTCCAAGATGAAAGTGGGTTCTGTGAGTTCCATCATTCCAGTTGGGTCTGGTTTTGCGATCTTAAAAGTTGAAGACATTCGGTATGTTGAAAGCCCAGAGGCAAGGGAAATAGCAAAACGAGAAGCATTCGTTTTGAAAAAGGATAGAGTCTTAAGGAGTTACAATGATGGCCTGATCAAGAAATATGTGAAATTGAATAAGAAGGTTCTTGATGAGATTGACTTTGAGGCAAAGGAACCCGGGTTCCAGAAACTTCTTCAGGATAAACGGGTCATCGCAGAGATTCAAGGAGAAAAGCCTATTACGGTGGGAGAGTTGACCGATGGTGTCAGACAGCAGATTTATCATGGGGTCGAAACGGCGATAGAAAGCAAAAGATTGAATGAAAAGAAGACCCCTGTCTTAAATGAGATGCTATACAAACGGGTTTTCAGGAAAGAAGCGCTCAGGTTAGGAATCGATAAAACAAAGGTCTATAAGAATAGGGTTAAGGAGTATGAGAATTCTGTGATTTTCGGCGCATTTATTCAGAAAGTAGTCGTCCCGGATATCAAACTTAAGGAGGAGGAGCTTAAGACTTATTATAATGATCACCTTAAAGAATATACCACGCCGGAGATGATGAAGATCAACAGCCTCATTTTCGCGAAGAGAGAATTTGCGGAAAACGCTTTAGAGAAACTGAGAAAAGGTACAGACTTTCAGTGGCTGGCGGAAAATGCAGAAGGCCAAATCGATAAGAGTAATAGTAAAGACGCCTTGAACTTTGGAGGGAAATTTCTCACCACAAAAGATTTACCCGAGGGAGTTCGCAAGTCGGTTTTAGGAGCTAAACCGGGGGATTTTAGGCTATATGAAAGTCCCGAGGGTTATTTCTATGCACTGGCCATACAGGACGTGATTCCTGCGAAACCTCAGCCCTTTGAGGAGGCAAAAAAGAAAATCGCCAAGATTGTCTTTGACGACAAGCTCAAAAAATCAGTGGAGGAATGGGCAGAGAAACTGAGAGCCGCTTCAGATGTGAAGGTTTACCTAACCGACCAGAAATAAATGCAAGGGGCATGGAGCATAGAGCATAGTCCAAAGGAGAAGCACCAATTTCCAAAATCCAAATTCCAAATAAATCCCAATCACCCAAATGCAGGCCCCCTCACCCCCACCCTCTCCCCCGAGGGGAGAGGGAAGGGTGAGGGGCGGTCATTTGATGAAATTGTAATTTGGAGCTTATTTGGGATTTGCCTGCCTGCCGGTAGGCAGGGAATTTGTGATTTGAGATTTTGGACTCTATGCTCTATGCTCTCTGCCCTATGCTTTCAATAAAAGGGAGAAGACATGCCACGGTTCAACCTGAGACGTAAAGCCATCATCCTCGGAACACTTCTCTTGGTGGGCATCATCTTTTTATGCGCTTATGTCGAAGCGCAACAGAAGAGGACATTGGGAGGCTCTGGAACGACAGGAAAGAAGTTCGTCAGCAAAAATTGCCTCGACTGTCACAAGAAGTTTGCAGATAAGTATCTGGGGATGAAAGACATCCATGCCCCTGTCAAAGAAAAAAAGTGCGAGGATTGCCATCTCCGTCATGGTTTAGTACCCAAGCTGCTTCTGAAGAAAGAAGGAAATGAAATCTGTTATCCCTGCCACAGTAAAGAGAAGATAGGGCTAAATAAGGTCAGTGTCCACACGGCCCTAAAGAGAGGAAAGTGCATCCAATGTCACAATCCCCATGCTTCTCAATCCAGCCGCTTGCTAAAAGCAGAGGGTAATGAAGCTTGCTTCCAATGCCATAAAAAAGAGAATTATGAAAAGAAAGTACTCCATAAAGTGGGAGCAAAAGGCTGCACGACATGCCATTTCTCGCATAGCTCTGACCAGAAAAACCTATTGGTGAAGGCAGAGACCCCACTCTGTCTTGGCTGCCATGACAGCAACAAGGCGCCATTTAAAAAAGCCCACGAGAACTATCCCGTTAACCAGGCTTCCTGTTCTATTTGCCATAACCCCCATTCTTCCTTGCAAGCAAAACTTTTGAAAAAAAGCGCTCACGAGCCTGTTATCTCGGCTCAATGTGATGCCTGTCATAAACCATCTTCAGATCCAAAACCTTTTGCCACCACTGAAACGGGAAGTAAGCTTTGCTACAACTGTCACGATGCTTCAAAGTTGAAAGGTGGCGGCACCGTGGAACATAGCCCCTTTAAAGAAGGGGAGTGCTTAACATGTCACAGCGCTCATACTTCCGAGTACCCGAAACTCGAACAAAAAGGAATGAATGGCCTCTGCATCGAGTGCCATAAAGAGCAGGGCGAGAAGGTTGCGTTCAAACATTCCCCGATGACCGGTCAGAAGGGATGTCTTTCCTGCCACCCACCTCATGCGGCCAAGAACAAAAATCTTTTGAACATGAAGAGCGATGAATTATGCTTTTCCTGTCATACAAAAACGAAGGGAGAAAAGCCTAAGGTTCCCCATTCTCCTTTTGCTGAGGGAGAATGCAACGCATGCCATAACCCCCACGGTTCGGGTCTTAAAAATATGATTAAGGACAGAATGGATAGGCTTTGTTATTCTTGCCATACGGATGCAGAAGGAAAGTTTTTAAAAACATATACGCATCGTCCAGTGTTGGAGGCCAAGTGTGATGCATGCCATAGTTCCCACGGGTCCAATGAGAAGAATATACTGAAATTTTCCGGTGCAAAAATGTGTGCCGCCTGTCATGGTGATCTCATGAAGGCTGAGACGAGCGGCACGAACCATAACCCGTTTGCAGAAGGGGAATGTCTCACCTGTCATAATGCTCACGGGAGCAATATCAAGGGAATGACGGTGAAGAAAGAGGGACCCCTCTGCTTCTCTTGCCACGATGATGTGAGTAAAGGGCTCAAAGCTGCAAAAAGCCAGCACAAGCCCCTATTAACGGATGAATGTACGAAGTGCCACAGTCCCCACAAGGCAAAATTGGATAAGCTCCTTTTGGCAAAGAGTCCCGATTTGTGTCTGACCTGCCATAAAGACCTGAAGGCCAAGATGAGCAGGGAGAAGGCCCATCAACCGGCTGCTCGCGATTGCGAGAGGTGCCACAAGCCCCATTTCTCAGCCCAGTCTTCTTTGATGAATCAGGCCATTCAGCCGTTATGCGGGGAGTGCCACGATTTTAAAAAGCCGACTTTTGGTAAGGCTCACATCAATATAGACCCGGGAGTCATGGATTGCAGAACCTGCCATGATCCCCACGCTTCAAAAGATCCGAAATTTTTCAAGGCTGTCGTCCATCCGCCGTTTGCGGGCAGGTCGTGCGAGGATTGTCATATCGTAACTAAATAAAAACGCAGAGGGCATAGGTGAAGCCAAAATAAAATGCGAAGCACGAAATTCGAAATCCGAAACAAACTCGAATGACCGAAACGGGAAGCTCAAAGTTATTTGATTTAGAAGATCGGACACTTGCCTTTGCAAGGAAGGTCAGGGGGTTTGTTAAGAAGCTGCCGAAGACAACGGCGAATCTTGAAGACGGGAGACAGCTTATCAAGGCTTCAGGGTCTGCCGGTGCTAATTACACTTGCCCTGTTAAATAGCTTGAGGACAATATGTATTACACTTACGTTTTGCAGAGCTTGAAAGATAATCAATTTTACGCTGGTTTTACCAAGAACCTCAAGCTAAGATTTGAGCATCATTCAAAAGGGCGAATAGAATCTACACGACAAAGAAGATCATTGAAAGTCATTTACTATGAAGCTTGTCCCCACGTTGCGGATGCAATAAGGCGGGAGAAGTATTTGAAGACATATCATGGCAAAATGTTTCTGAAAAGGAGGCTCAAATCTTATTTAACAGGGTGAAAGGCAAATGAGTCGTTAGGGAAAAAAGATTTTGTAATGAGGATTAAGATTTGTCGTAAGGAAGCAAAGGAAAGTCGATATTGGTTGAAGTTGGTAGATGCCGATTCTAAAGCCGACTTAGAGAACGAAAGAAAAGAGTTAGAAAAAGAGGCGACAGAGCTCATGAACATTTTCGGATCTATCCTTCGCAAAAGCGAATAAAGTTTTGAACATTTAGTCATTCGAATTTTAGAATTGTTTCGGATTTCGAGATTCGAATTTCGGATTTGTTGATGAGAAGAGGATATCGTATGAAGGTTGAGCTAAAGAGGCCCCTAATAATTCTTGGAATAATTTCACTTCTGTGCATTTCAATAGCTTATGCCCAGCAGAACAAATTCAAGCTGAAACCTGGGGCCAGTGGAAAACTCTGTCTTGATTGCCATGATAATTTTAAAGAAAAGCTCAAAAACCCGTTTGTCCATACTCCTGTGAAATCAGGGGAATGCTCAGAGTGCCATAACCCGCACACCTCTTCTCACGGAAAGCTGCTGGATGCGGACCCAAACAAAATCTGCAATAAGTGTCATGGAGGGATTTTACCCAAAAATCCCAAGAGCATTCATAAAGTTGTTATGGAAGGCAATTGCGTGAAATGCCATGACCCCCATGCCTCAAAGAACAAATTTGTCCTTCTGAAGGGAGGGAACGAACTCTGTTTTGATTGCCACAAGAATATCGGCAATGCCGTGACCAAAGCGAAGTTTAAACATAGTCCTGTGGAGAAAGGGTGCGTCAACTGCCATGATCCACATGCCTCAACCAAGGGAAAATATCTGCTGAAAAATGATATGGTGGCTCTCTGTGCAAGCTGCCATAAGACTGACCAGCCAAACTTTGTCAAGCAACATATGAATTATCCAGTGGGAAAGTCGGATTGCTCTTCCTGCCATGATGCCCATGGCTCTGATAAGGCAGGAATATTATTCGATAATGTGCATCAACCCGTTGCTAACAAAATGTGTAACCAGTGCCATGAGGCGGCCACTTCGCCCGATGCGCTGAAGACCAAGAAGCCTGGGTTTGAGTTGTGTCGTGGGTGCCACAGCAGCATGATGAACGATACGTTTAACAAAAACCGGATCCACTGGCCCCTGGTTGACAAAGTGGGTTGTTTGAACTGCCACGAGCCCCACGCTTCAACACAGAAAAAACTTTTGATGGGAGACATGAAAGCCTTATGTGGAAAGTGCCACCAAGACACGATGGGCATGCAAACCAAACTTGCAGAGAAAGAAAGGCAGGAAAAAGCTGCCGCGAAAGACAATGTGATGAAGGGTACACTTACACACAATCCCATCCAGGAAGGGAATTGTGAAGCCTGTCATACCTCTCATGCCTCGGATAGGGTCTTTCTTTTGAAGCAGCCCTCAATCATAGACCTCTGTGGAACCTGCCACGACTGGCTGAAGCATACAAGTCATCCGATGGGGGAGAAGGTAGCAGATTCAAGGAATAAGAATCTTAGAGTAGATTGTCTGAGTTGCCATCGGTCTCATGGAATGGGATACCGATATCTGCTTCCATTCCCTACGGTTACGGATCTCTGCGTTCAGTGCCATAAACAATACAAGAGGTAACCAGCAGAGTTGGATAATTGGAATGTTGGAATATTGGAATAGTGGAATGCTGCAGAAAGAGAATACCGGAAAAATGGAAGATAAAGAACATCGGAATATTGGAAAAAGATAGGGAGTGTTTTTTCCGTTTGTAGACATTATTGCATCATTCCGATATTCCATTTATTCCGACAGAGCTTTTTATAGACTGATTAAGTAAGGGGTGAAGAGATTATGAAGACTTTATTCGGGAAACGGGGAGGTTGGGATGGTGGAATTCTGGAATACTGGGCCCATCATTCCATCATTCCATTATTCCATTATTCCATTCTAATAATCTTAGCAATTGGCATTCTGCTTTTGCCGCTAAATTCTTTTGGTGCCGAAACGGTGAGGTTGAAGTACCTTCAGTCCGTCTATTCCGATGATCGAGGTGGAGGCATCAAACAGCCGGAAGGTGTTGCTTGCAATGACAAATCTGTTTTTGTCATCGGGGACACTGGAAATGATCGCCTTCTCCGATATACCCTGGAAGAGAAGAGCTTGAAGGCCGGGACCGAGATCAAAATTCCCCAACTGGCGAGTCCAATCCGGATTCAAATTAATTCCAAAGGAGAGATCTTTGCTCTGGACGGTAAGAAACGTCGCGTTGTCAGGATAAACTCTGATGGATCGTTCAAAGGCTATGTCGATCCTGAGGGAGTGCCTTCCCCTGCAGCCTTTGTTCCGAGAAGCTTCAAATTAGACAGGAACGACAACATCTACCTCCTCGATATTTTTACAGGCCGCGTGCTGATCCTCAACCCCGAAGGTAAATACCAGAAGCAGATTCCATTCCCGAAAGAGTATGGATTTTTCTCCGATCTATCCGTCGATTCGAAAGGGAATATCCTGCTAATCGACTGTGTGAAGGCGATGGTTTTTTCAGCCCCTAAAGATTCAAATAGCTTTTCCGCGTTGACAAAGAGTCTCCGGGAGTATTTAGATTTTCCTACCAGCCTGACGACAGATAGCAGGGGGACAATCTATATTGTTGACGAGGATGGGTCTGGCATCGTCGTTCTCGGTCAGGATGGTTCTTTTTTGGGAAGGCAGTTAAGCATGGGATGGACTGAAGGGCTCCTCAACTTCCCATCACAGATATCCATGAATGAAAAAGGGGAGATCTTTATCGCGGACCGGGGCAATAGCCGGGTTCAGATATTTACGCTCGTGAAATAGAAACAATCATGGTTTGAATGAAACTCCATTCTCAGTTCACCTTCCCAGTTGCGCTTATTGTCTCTTCTTTGATTTTTTGTCCTTTCCGTGGTAAATGTTTAATGATAGGTTTATTTACATCAAACAGGAGGAATGGCCATGAAGTGTTACGTCTGTGCAAGGCAGGGAGTGGATAAAGATGCTGTGGCGATTTGTATCGTCTGCGGAATGGGACTCTGTCTGGGACACGCCTTTAAGGAAGAGTTGCCAGTGAAAGACATTATCGATTGGGGATTCGGAGAAGAAAAGATCGTGTATCCTCACACCCTGCCTCGCTTCATCTGCGCTGAATGCAAGCTGGCCATTGAGCAGAGAAAACAGGTGGGAAGAAAATGATTTTTGAGCTCAGAGGGTAGAGTTGAGAAAATTTCGTCTAAAAAAAGGTTGTCTTTTCTCAAGAGATTTCCGATAATCATTTTATGAAGAAAAAAATTTTGGTCGTTGAAGATGAAGACAGCCTGAGGCTTCTTTACGAAGAGGAGCTGAAAGCGGAGGGATATGAGGTTCTCACCGCCGGGAACGGGAGAGAAGCCATTCAACAGTTGGAAAAAGGAAAACCCGATCTGATCATTCTCGACATTGTCATGCCGGTGATGGATGGGATGGAGACTTTGGGCCGGATTGTGGGCAAGGAAAGAAAGATTCCCATCATCCTCAACACTTCTTATTCGGGGTACCAACAGGATTTTATGAGTTGGGCAGCGGATGCCTATGTGACAAAGTCGGGTGACCTCACGGAATTAAAAAATAAGATCCGGGAACTTTTAGAGATTTCTGAAAAGTCCAGAAATCCCTGATCATTAACAGTCTCATAGTCGCAACGGCATTGATTTGTAAAATCCCTCCTAACCTCCCTTTGCCAAAGGGAGGAATTACCCCTCTTTAGCAAAGAGGGGCGAGGGGAGATTTTTGAGTGACAACGCCAATGAAGAAGATTCTGGCCATGGTCTTAGCAGGCGGCCGAGGGGAGAGGCTCTATCCCCTAACCCGGGATCGAGCCAAACCCGCTGTTCCTTTCGGTGCCATTTATCGGATCATTGACTTCACGCTCTCCAACTGCCTCCATTCCAGCGTCCGCCGCATCTATGCCCTCACCCAATATAAGTCGACTTCTCTTCACCGTCACATCCAGTTGGGATGGAACATTCTTTCAGCCCCTCTGGGCGAGTTCATCGAAGCTGTTCCTGCCCAGCAGAGAATTGACGAACACTGGTACCAAGGGACGGCCGATGCGATTTTTCAAAACATCAATATTTTGCAGGTGGAAAGGCCCGACCTGGTCTTGATCCTCTCAGGCGATCACATTTACAAAATGGATTATCGCAAGATGATCGCCTTCCATTTGGAGAAGGGGGCGGATCTGACGGTCTCTGCCATCCGAATGGAGCGAAAACTTTCCAGAGAATTCGGTGTGGCAGAGATAGATGGAAATTGGAGAATCATTGGTTTTCAAGAGAAGCCCGAAGAACCCAGAACGATTCCCGGGGATCCAAGAGGAATCTTGGCCTCCATGGGAATTTATGTCTTCAATACCGAAGTATTGGTGAGACGGTTGATCGAGGATGCTCGATCTGATTCGAGTCATGATTTCGGGAGAGATATCATTCCCTTGATGATCGAGAGGGATCAGGTCTTCGCTTTTGATTTCAGACAAGGGGATTGCGGAGGGACGGGATATTGGAGGGATGTGGGGGCAATCGATGCCTACTATGAAGCGAACATGGATCTCATCTCCGTCACCCCTGAGCTCAATCTCTATGATCCTCAGTGGCCCATCCTGACCTATCAACCTCCTTCCCCACCCGCGAAAACCGTATGGATGGAAGAGGGGAGGGTGGGAATTGCCCTCAATTCGATCATTTCAAACGGCTGCATTGTCAGTGGGGGAAATGTCAGGCGATCGATCCTCTCGCCCAAAGTGACGGTTCATAGCTTTGCAGAGGTTGAGGATTCTATCCTGTTGGAAGGGGTGGATGTCGGAAGGAATGCAAAGATCAAGAGGACGATTATCGACAAAGAGGTTCAGATACCCCAGGGGATGGAGATCGGCTATCATCTGGATGAGGATGCGAAGCGATTCACGGTGACTGCTTCAGGCATTGTTGTGGTTCCAAGAGGAATCAGACTCTAATACGATCGAGCCCTCCCATTTTTAAACCGCGGACACGTAAGGCAGCGATCACTTAATTGCTCCACACAGATAGTCATTAACGTGGGTCTTGTATTATCCACTCAGCAGGGACCCTGGAGATATTTTTTTGAATGACATATCATTGACATACCAGGGCAAATTCTCTATACTCGGTTCACAGAAAATCAGTCCCTATCACGGAAGGGCAATGGCATGAAATTCGTCGTGAAGAAATCGACTTTACACGGGACCGTCCAGATACCTGGCAACAAGTCGGCCACGGCCCGCGCCATTGTCCTAGGCGGCCTGGCCGAGGGCGTGTCGCGGGTCAGCAATCCTCTGCTTGGGTTAGACAGTTTCTCCATCGTGGGAATGATGCAAGCATTAGGCGCCGAGATCGACACTTCCAACCTCCAGGAGTGGATCTGCGAGGGGGTGGCAAACAAGCCTCAGGTCCCCAACTGCGTGTTGGACGCTGGCAACTCCGGCACTGGCTACTACCTCTTAACCGCCATCGCCTCCCTCATCGACGGCTACTCGGTCATTTCCGGTGACTATCAGATCTGCCGGCGCCCAGCCCAGCCTCTAATCGATGCCCTGAACGACTTGGGTGCCCGGGTCTTCTCCACCCGCAACGCTGGAATAGCGCCCCTTGTAATCAAGGGCCCCCTTAAGGGCGGTCGCACCAAGCTGCCTGGCATCAACTCCCAGTGGCTGAGCTCGCTTCTCATCGCTGGCGCCCTGAGCCAGGACGGGATCACTGTCATTGAGGATAACCTTATGGAGCGGCCCTACGTCGACATGACCATGGGTTGGATGAAGCTGGCTGGTGCCACCTGCAGTCACAAGAACTACGACGAGTTCCATGTGGTCGGCGGCCAGCGTTACAGGGCCTTCACGGCCCACGTGCCCGCTGACTGGGGTAGTTCGGGCTATCCTATGATCGGCGCAGCCATCACCGATTCTCAAGTGACCTTTGTGGGCATGGACCCGGAAGACTTCGCTGGCGAGCGCAATTTCCCCTACATCCTCAAAGAGATCGGGGCTAAGGTCACCTTAGGCGATGGCGGCCGCACCGTGACTGTGGAGGGCGGCTGTCAGTTGCAAGGCATTGAGATCGATTGCTCCGGTACACCGGACGCCGTACCCATCCTGGCTGTGCTGGGCTGCAAGGCACGAGGTAAGACGTTCCTCTACAACATCAGTTCCAGCCGCCTAAAGGAGACTGACCGCACCCGTTCTATCAAGGAGGAGCTGGCTAAGATGGGCGGCAAGTTCGAGGAGACACCTGACAGCCTGACGATTTACCACTCCGAGCTCAAGGGTGCCGCCATCAACGGCCGACACGACCACCGAATCGTAATGGCGACTACGATTGCCGGCTTGATTGCAAAGGGGCATACATCGATTGACCATGCCGAATATGCGGGAGTCTCTTTTCCTACCTTTTATGAGGTGATGAAGGGGCTTGGCGCCCATATTGAATTAGTTGATCGGATAAGAAGAAAGGGGTTAAAGGTGGAGATCTCCTCAAGGCTGAAAAAGATTAAAGAGGAGAGCGAGCTAAAATCAATTGCCGCAGGAAAGGGTTACCTGTCCTAAAAGGTGTATTCTTTTTGGAGAGATAGGGAGCGGTGATCGGGGAAGTTCAGGGGCTGGTTGGAATGCATCGGAACAAGCTGTAGAAAATACACAAACCCCTCTGGCGTCGTACAATCAGTATTTTGTTTGAAGAAGCAAAAATGAAAAAAATAATCGTCTGTATAGCAACCCTGGATACCAAGGGACAGGAAATGAAGTTCGTTAAGGACATTATTGAGCGGCGGGGGCACAAAGCTTTGATAGTGGATAGTGGAATTTTGGATAAACCAACCATTCGACCCGATATCACCCGGGAAGAAGTTGCAGTTGCTGCCGGGACTACTCTTGATGAGATCAAAGCGGTTGGGAATGAAAGTAAAGCAGTTGAAATTATGGCAATGGGATTATGCAATTTAGTCAAAAACTTATATCACTCTGGTAGACTTGATGGTGTGTTTTCTATCGGGGGAGGAACGGGCACCAGCATGGCAACGGCAGCCATGAAGGAATTGCCGCTGGGTGTGCCCAAGCTCATGGTTTCTACCAAAGTTGCGCAGTCGGGAACGGGGAAAGAATACATGGGGACCAAAGATATTACCATGGTTTCTTCTGTAGCGGATATAGCGGGTCTCAATAGGTTGACCAAAAAAATAGCGACAAATGCTGTAGGAGCAATAGTGGGAATGGTGGAGACTCCCAAGGTTGAGATGGTTGATAGGCCCCTTATCGTTATGAGCATGAACGGGACCACTACTAAATGTGCTTTAAGGGTGATGTCGATGCTTGAAGGGGACAACTATGAAGTAGTGGTATTTCACAGCATTGGCGTCGGAGGCAGGGCACTCGAGGAGTTCATAAAAAATGAACCGGTGAAAGCGGTAATTGAGTTAGGACTAAATGAGATCGGAAATGAGCTTTTTGGTGGTATGGCGAGCGCTGGTCCAACGAGATTGGAGGCGGCGGGAGAAAAAGGGATTTTACAAATTATCACTCCTGCCAGTGTGGATTTCATAAATTTTCTTGCTCCGGATACAGTACCCTCCAGATACAAAAACCGTAATCTAATCTTCCATAATCCCCAAGCGACAACGTTACGTCTCAGCAGTGATGAAATGATATCGGTTGCTGAAGCAATGGCTGAAAAGCTAAACCGGGCAACAGGACCAGTAAGGGTCCTCATCCCTGCCCACGGCTTCTCATCATGGGATCAGAGAGGAAAAGGTTTTTATGATTCGGGAGCTGACAGAGTATTTATTGATTGTTTAAAAAGGAGATTGCGTTCATCCATTATGGTTTCTGAGATCGAGGTTCATATTAATGACAACCAATTTGCCGATGCTATTGTAGAGGAAATTCGGAAGAACGCCTTGGAATAAGAAAGAAGAGAATTGAAATCATCTTAAGATCGAGGCGAGGGCATGATCGTGATTTTTGAATGGCGGCAGGTAGTGAATTCTAAGAGAACAAAGGAGGATTAGGATATGTTTGATGACTTTAGAAGCTTTATTGAGGAGCTAGGAGAAAAAGGAGAACTTGAGAGAGTTGAAGGTGCGGATTGGGATTTAGAGATAGGGACCATCACTGAGCTATTTGCTGAACGCCGGGGCCGTGCCCTCTTGTTTGATAAAGTGAAGGGCTATCCAAAAGGATACAGGGTTGCTTCAAACGTTGTTATGACTCCCAGGAGACAGAGGATCGCGTTTGGCATTCCAGAAGAGATGCCGGAGGTGGAAGTCATAAGGGGCTGGAAGGATAAGTTTAACCGGTACAAACCTATACCACCCAAGGAGGTTAAAACAGGTCCGGTGATGGAAAACGTGTTGAAAGAAGAGAAAATTAATATCTTAAAATTCCCTACCCCCAAATGGCATGAGAAGGATGGAGGACGTTACATCGGTACGGGGGTAGTGACAATCACTAAAGATCCCGATGAGGGATGGGTGAACTGTGGTACTTACAGGGTAATGATTCAAGATGAAAAAACCCTTGCCTTTTACGCATCCGTAGGAAAGCATGCCGTTATCGCACGAGAAAAGTATTGGACAAAAGGGGAGAGTTGTCCTGTTGTCATGTGTTTTGGGCAGGATATGCTGCTGTTTGCTATGTCCACCATGCAACTCCCCTGGGGTATGTCAGAGTTTGAGGCCGCCGGATACATCAAGGATAAACCTATTGAAGTCATAAGAGGGCCCATCACAGGTTTACCAATACCGGCTACAGCAGAAATAGTGATAGAAGGATTTTCGCCACCTCCCGCTGTTGACGCAAGATCAGAAGGCCCATTTGGTGAATGGACGGGCTATTACGCTTCTGGAACCAGAAATGAACCCGTGGTTCAGCTAAAGGCTATTTACCATCGGAATGATCCAATACTCCATGGCCAGCCCCCGGTAAAGCCACCGGCGAACACTTGGTACCCCATCCCTCTGCATACTGCTGTGACGCTTTGGAACAGGTTGGAAGTGGCGGGAATGCACGGAATAAAGGGTGTCTATGTTCATGGACCAGGGAATCGAATAATAGCCGTTGTCTCTATTAAGCAATCATATCTTGGTCATGCCAAACAAGTTGGGACCCTTGCCGCTACGATGTTATCAGGAGGGGCTTGTTCCGGGAGGTACATTATTGTTGTTGATGAGGACATAGATCCAGCTGATTGGGAGAGTGTCATGTGGGCATTGACCACCAGGTGTAATCCCGAGGATTCAATCGAAATAGTCAGAGGGTTTCTGACTAGCCCCCTTGATCCCATGTTACCTCCCGAAAAGAGGGAACATAGAGACTTTACGACGGCAAAGGTGATCATCAATGCGTGTAAGCCATATTATTGGATGAAAGATTTCCCGCTCGTGAACAGAGTAAGCGATGAATTAAGAAAAAAAGTTTTAGAAAAATGGACCTCCCTTTTCTCTTGAACAAATTAGCTTTTCATCAAGGAGAAACTCAAAAAAGAGGGGAGGATTTGATAGGATTGAGCAGGGAAAATAGAAAACGAGTACCTGACTCTTGATGAAAGGAGGTGGAAAATAGGTTGACATTATGTTAAGGTGTCGACGGCAAAGGAATTTCTTTAATAAATGTCTAAAGAACTTTTTCATTCCAAACAGGAGGTAAGTCCAAATGAGGAATAAATCAATCCTTATAGGTCTGATGGTAATGGGAATATTGGTGCCTTCCATTGTTTTTGGAGCCGTTGAATTAAAATTCTGTAACTACTTCCCCGTTCCTTCTCGGCAGTCCAAGATCTGCGAAGAATTCATCAAGGATCTTGAGGCTCGCTCCGGGGGTCAATTAAAGATTCGTTTCTTCCCTGCTGGCACCCTGCTCACTGCTCCAAAGATGTATGACGGGGTGGTAGAAGGGATCGCAGACATAGGTTTTTCTAACATTGGTTATACTTTCGGTCGCTTTCGGATGACAGAGACCCTGGATCTCCCTCTTGGCTTTCCCGATGCGTGGGTAGCCAATCATGTTGCCAACGACTTTTTTAAAGAATTCAAGCCCAAGGAATGGGATAAGATACACATGATTTCCATGCATACCAGCCCTGTCAATGTCGTTCTCTCGACAACCAAGCCGGTCTATAAGATGGAGGACTTAAAAGGGATGACTTTAAGAGGTATCGGCTTTATCGGTGAGGTTGTCAGTGCACTGGGTGCCACACCACGACCTATCCCTACACCAGAAGCCTATGAGGCAATGCAAAAGAGGGTGATTGACGGACTGATGATTCCGATGGAGACCATGAGGGCCTTTCGATATGCGGAAGTCGCAAAATATGTGACAGAGTGCTGGCCAATCGGTCAGGTCTATACCTTTTATATGATAATGAATAAAGACGCTTGGAACAAACTTCCTCCCAATATTCGGAAGATCTTCAATGAGTATCCTTTTGAAGAAAAACTGGCTGCCATGTGGAACGAAATAGATATTGATGGTAAAAAGTATGGTATGGAAAAGGGGTTGAAGTTCATTGAACTCCCGCCTGAAGAGATCGCGAAATGGAAGAAGGCGGTTGAGCCGGTATTAGATAAGTACGTAAAGTCGATGGTTGCCGCAGGGTATAAGGAAAAGGAGACCAGAGAATTGATTAATTATGCACGAATGCGGATTGAGTATTGGACAAAAAAGCAAAAGGAGTCAGGAGTCAAATCTTCCACCGGTCCTGCAGAGGTTCGGGTGGGGAAATGAACAGCTTTATCAAAATGTGCCGAAATACACCCCAGCCTGGGGTTGAATAGCCTCTCCTCTCCCTGAGGGGAGAGGGTTAGGGTGAGGGAGAAACGATCTAATTATCGCCCCCGCCTTAATCCTCCCCCATCAAGGGGGAGGAAAGTTTTTTAGCGGGAGAGGCATGTGAATGAGGGCAACATGGGCGTGAAATTTGAAAAGTGGGTCACTCAATTGGATAAGGTTACGACGTCATTCAGCCGTTTTCTCGAGTGGGTTGGAGTCATCGGGATACTGCTGATGTTTCTCGTCAACTTTATTGACGTCATTGGAGCCAAGTTTTTTCGATGGCCCCTTCCCGGTTCTGTTGAAATGATAAGTTTTTCTCAGATCGTTGCGATCGCCCCTGCCATCGCCTTTGCCCTCATTCTGGGTCGACATATACGAGTTGAGTTTATCATCGATAGATTTCCAAAGCGTATCCGGGCGGCGATCAGCAGTATCAGTTCTTTTTTGTCATTGCTTCTCTTCGTTCTAATTCTCTGGCAGAGTTATCTCTATGGTTTATCCCTTCAAAAATCTGGAGAAATTGGCTCAACCTCATATATTCCCTTTTATCCCTTTGCCTATCTCATCGCCTTCTGCTCCATCCCGGTCTGTCTGGCCTTTCTGATAGAAGTCCTTAAATCCTTAAACGAGGTATTCAGTCATGGATCCAATTAATGTTGGTATCATTGGGATCATCTTACTCGTCTTCCTCTTTCTGCTCAGGGTCCCCGTTGCCTTTTCCATGGCTATTGTCGGGTTCGCTGGTTTTTCCTACCTGGGTTCTTTCCATGCAGGTCTCAAACTTCTCGCTCGGGACTTCTTCGAGCAATTCTCCAACTTTCCGATCAGTGCGATCCCAATGTTCATCCTGATGGGGTCCTTTGCTTTTGCATCCGGGATTGGGAAAAGGCTTTATGACGCCGCTTATAAGATTTTGGGAAATCTTCGTGGGGGGCTGACAATGGCCACTGTCGTCGCTTGCGGGTTCTTTGCTGCCATCTGTGGGTCCACTGCCGCTACGGCAGCTACCATCGGGAAGATCGCACTTCCAGAAATGAGAAGGTATCATTACGACGATTCCTTTGCCACTGGATGTCTTGCAAGTGCCGGTACACTTGGCATTCTCATTCCTCCGAGCACCATCTTTCTTGTCTATGGGATTATTACCGAGCAATCCGTTGGCAAACTTTTTGTGGCGGGTATCATCCCGGGGATCATCCTCACGTTCTTATTCGTTCTCGTGGTGGGTTTTCTTTGCTGGCGTAACCCAAGCTGTGCTCCAGCCGGGGCTTCCACAGATTTCAAACAAAAGGGGAAAGCCCTTACAGGGATTTTTGAAGCCTTGATTTTATTTGGCCTGGTCATAGGGGGGTTGTTTTTGGGTTGGTTTACCCCGACTCAGGCAGGAGGGATTGGTGCAGCGGGTGCTCTGGTGATCGGTCTGGTGAGAGGAGAACTTAACTGGCGAGTATTCATTGATTCGACGAAGGATGGATTACGAACCTCTTGCATGGTTCTCACTATTATTGCCGGTGCCACTGTCTTTGGCCATTTTATGGCGGTCTCCACTATTCCTTTTGTCCTGGCCGAATGGGTAGGGAACCTCCCATTACCTCCCATGGCGATCATGGGTGTGATCGTCATTATTTATCTGATAGGGGGCTGCTTCATGGATGCCATGGCCTTGGTGGTGCTTACTGTCCCGGTAATCTTCCCGGTAGTAGTCAAACTCGGATTTGATCCCATATGGTTCGGTGTGATCATTGTATTGGTGAGCGAGATGGGAGTGATTACGCCGCCCGTTGGAGTCAATGTATACGTCATTAAGGGGATAGCCCCAGATGTCCCTCTGGAAAAGATTTTTAAGGGAATATTTCCATTTCTCATTGCAATATTTGTCAATACTGGAATATTGATGGCTTTCCCAAAAATTGCTCTGATCTTACCCAATCTCACAAAATGAGAGGCCCCTGGGAGGCTCAAATTCGAGGTAGAAATTTCTAATTGAGGTTGACCTGACCTAAGGTTCCTTTCCTTACCATTTAGAAGAGTCCATTTTCTTAAAATCTTCCCAAAAATTCGCCTCGGCCTTCTGCCAATAGTCTCCCCACTTAGCCTTGAAATAGGATTCAAGCTTCTTCATCAGGCGCTTCCATCCGGGCAAGTACTCATATTTCAAGACATCTTCTAAAAAGGGGACAACTTCCCCGAGCTTTTCCTTGGGGAGGTAGGCCCTCGCTTTCATTTCGAAAGAGCGTTTTAACGCCTCAGGGGTCAGGGCATGAGCCGTCAGCATGGCCACGCGAAGATTTTTCTCCACTGCCAATTCCAATAGGTCAAAGCCACGAACCCCCATGATGTCGAGGATGACCACATCATAATCCTGAGACTCTAACTTCTTAACAGCCTCCTCATATGTGGTCGCTTTCTCAAATCTGCATTTGGGGGCGGCCCCGAGGATTTCTTCTTCGAGAAGTGATAGTACATCTGCCTCGTCATCTACGGCCAGAACCGTCTTGCCGTTCAGAATTGATTCAGCCAATGATTATCCCTCCTTTAGCTGCTAAATTCTTTTCCCTCTTACTCCTTTTATCAACCATAAACAGATTATTTGTCAACACAAAAAATTGAGCTCCATGTCTTCATCTTCGGAATCCTTTTTATTCTGGTGGTCTTGCTTCTGCCCGGGGGATTGGTGGAGATGGCGGGGAAGGGTACGAAAATTACTGACTTCAAAGAAAGCTGAGACACCTACGCTTTAAGATCGGCACTCCTCTTTAAAACAGATCCTTCACATCACTGATGTTGATCTCCAGCATCTTCACTGAAGCAAGGATTCGTGCCGTGTTCCGGTCGACGGCCGGTATCGCGGCCGAGAGTTCCTTTAATTCCTGAGCAGCCTTCTTGATGACTTTGATCCTGGTATCTATTTTGTTTAATTCTCTTCGGTTCATCGTATTCTCCTTGGTAACCCGGAAGGGTTGAGTACCATATCCATGCCCTTTGCCTGCCCGCCGGTAGGCAGGCGCTATACGAGTCCCTATATTATCCATGTTTTCTCAGGTCCTTAAAGCGCTTTGCCTTCACCTCATAGCGTGGTAAGGAATTGTAGGGATGAACTTCGATGTTGTAACCCAGATTCGTTTTCAACCGAAGTTGATCTTTCAGTTGTGCAAGAATCGCTTCACGGTTTTTTTCCTCTTCCGGTAAAAATTCGATCTTGAGTGTGATGTCGTCAAGGTCTCCTTTCTTCGTCACCACGGCTTCATATTCATTGCTCAATCCTTTGATCGAACGGACCACCTCTTCAATGGCGGATGGAGCAATCAGAACCCCTTTGATCTTCGTAATGTCATCCGCTCTTCCAACGACTCCTCCACGGATGACACGAAATGTCCTACCGCAAGGGCAGGGTTCTTTAGACCACTCCGCCACATCCTTGGAATCGAATCGAATGCAGGGTTGGGCGATCCGGTCAAGGGCGGTAATGATGATCTTTCCTTTCCGGCCCGGTTCCTCGATTAACTCGCCTGTTTCAATATCCTCTAATTGCATCAGGAAGAGGGCTTCGTTGACATGAAGTCCGCCCGGCTGAGCCGTACACTCAAAGCCCCAAGCTCCGATCTCTGTAGCCCCTACATGATCGTAAACCTTCGCTCCCCAGGCTTCTTCCATTCTCTGTTTGGTGGATGGGATGCTTGCCCCCGGCTCACCGGCACAGGTAATCTTTCTGATGGTGAGATCCCGAGCCGGATCGATCCCCAGCTTTTTCTTGGCCGTATCTGCCATACCCAACACATAAGTCGGAGTGGCCATCATGGCCGTGGCGCGAAGTTCCTGAATTTTAAGAATACGAGCCTCCGTATCGAGGATTCCGCCCGGGACGACTTCACATCCGATCTTTTCAGCGGCGTAATGGCCAGCCCAGAAAGCGACGAAAATGTTGTATCCAAAAGGAAGGAATACCCGGTCTGTTTTTCGATAACCCTGTGCATAGAGAAGATAAGCCCAGGCTTCGGCCCACCATTCCCAGTCCTGCCAGGTATCGGGCTGATAGACTGGAACTCCGGTGGTTCCACTGGTCTGCCGGAATTCGGTGACCTCTTCTATTGGAACACAGAGGGCGTCCCCGTAAGGGTAAGGGTCCTTTCTCTGTATCTCCCTCATCATCGACTTCTCCACCTTTGGCACTTTGACGATATCTTCGTAGGATTTGATATCCCCCGGTTCGAGCCCAGCCTGCTGATAGAGCTTCCGATGGAACTTCGACTTCTCATAGGCCCATTCCAAAATTTTCTTAAACTTCTTCAGCTGAAGATCTCTCATCTTCGCCGGCGGGAGAGTCTCCACCACCGGATTCCAATACAGATCTTTCTGGGTTAAGGATGCCTTCATTTTTCCCTCTCTACCTCCTCGCCTCACCTCATCAGACTGTTTCGAAATTCATTCTCCTACGCGTAGGGAAGAAATTCTTTTCCTAAAATTCCTTGTCCTATTTCCATTTTCAGCGTGGCACTCGCAATTTGGATCGCCTTCACATCCCTCAAATAGCGCTCCATCGGAAGCTCCCTTGAGTATCCAAGCCCCCCGTACACATCCATTGCATCGTTGACGACTTGATAGGCGGTTTCTCCTCCGATCAAATTCGCCATGGCTGCCCATACGGTGGCTTCCGCAGCATTTTTCTGGATCAGATGGAGAGCCTGGAAGCATGTAAGCCTCGCAGCCTCGAGAAGCGTATAATTCTCTACCAGCCTAAATTGTATCCCTTCAAATTTTCCCAACGGTTTTCCAAAAACATTACGTATCTTTGCGTATTCCGCGGCCTCTGTCAAGGCCTGCTTGGCCGTTCCCAGAGCGATAAGGCCTGTAAGGGCTCTTTGTTCCTGCACGGTGGGCTTTAACATCGATAAGGCGTTGTTTCTTTCCCCGATCAGATTTTCTGCCGGAACTTGAACATCACTAAAAGCGATATTCCCCCATTTTGTCGCCCTCCATCCAAAACCTTGAAGTCGCTGGATGTCTATCCCCGGCCTATCCGCTTCGACAAAGATGCAACTGATTCCCTCCCTGCTTTCCTCATCGGTCTTAACGAGTACCACGAAACCTCGTGCAACCTCCGCAAAAGTGATCATGGACTTTTCACCGGCCACGACATAACTATCTTTCACTCGTTTCGCTCCAGTTTTGATGCCTCTTATATCGGAACCGGCCTCTGATTCCATGGCCGCAAATGCAAGGATACATCTTCCCCTGACAATATCGGGTAGGTAGTTTTGCCTCAACCTTTCTGAACCATGCAATAGTACTCTTCCCGTGATGTTAGAACCGCAAAGGATGATGGCACAGTTGTGATCGAATCGAGCAATTTCTTCCAGTACGATTCCAGCGGTCATTAGGTCAGCTTCCATTCCTCCGTAAAGTGCTGGAAGACGTAACCCGGTGAGACCCATGGCTGCCATCTTCCTGACCATGTCCCACGGGAACTCCTCATGGGTATCCCAGTAAGCGGCCTTCGGAGCCAATTCTTTCTCGGCAAACTCGTGAACGCTTTTTTGAATTAATCTCTGTTCTTCGTTGAGCTCAAACATGGAGATTCCTTAACCGTTCGCTCATCGATTGAAAGCTATCAACAAATCGCATTAAATTTTATGAATCCCATCGGGTTTTGTCAACTACAATTGCTGAGATTTCTGAATAAATCCAGAAATCTCTGATCCCATCCCTGCCTACCGGCAGGCAGGGATTAAGAGCCGATTACACAGATGCGAAGAATAATTGATAAACAGACAATCTTTGTAATCATGTTTTGTAATCTATGTAATCAGGAGAGCACATTTCAATTTTTCAGACGTCTCCCACGCATTGAAAAAATTGGAAAAAATGGAAACCTGGAATATAATTGTTTATACTTGAAATTCGAAAAGGAATTACTTTTAGGGTGTGCGTCATGGCGAATTATATCGTTCTCGGGACATGGAATACAAAACGAGAAGAGCTGGATTTCCTCTGCGAGGAAATTAGAAGGCGATCTCATCGGCCTATTCCATTAGACCTCTCTACAAAAAAAGCGGGCGTCACCAGGGATATCGCGATCAGTCAATCCATTTCAAGGGCAAGAGCGAGATTGAAAGAAATAACGAAAAAAAATCATATCTCAGGTGTCATTTCAGTGGGCGGGGGTACAAATCTTTTCATGGCGGCGAGATTGATGGAAGATATTCCTTTATTTGTCCCAAAGATGATCGTTTCGACGATGATTGTCAACAGTATCCACAACTTCCAACCCTATAAGGATATCCTCTATTTTCAATCTCCTTGTGATTTTGGCATTCTTAATCCGTTGACAAAATCCATTCTAACCAATTGCGTCAATATGTTAACCTCAACAGGTAAGAGTCTGCCCAGCCTCGATAAACCCTCTGTTGCCATTACCGGTTTCGGCATCACCGACGGATGCTTCGAGGCGGTAAAGAATTTCTGGCTTAGAAAGGATTTCCATCTCATCCCTTTCCATTCTATCGGAGAGAATACGATGGCGATGGCAGAACTCATCCAGATGGGTTTTTTTAAGGGGATATTGGACCTCACCTTGCACGATGTGATGGATCACATCGCTGGAGGGGCTTATGGGAAGATAGGCCAAAACCGGCTTTATGCCTATCTGTCAAGAGACCTGCCGGCTGTCATCGCTCCTGGGGGCTTAGATACCATTGCGTTTCCAGACGGTCACCCATCCCTCTCCCTCTTCAAAAAAAGGAAGAGATATCATCACGATTTCCGGTGGGGGATAAAAGCTAAAAAAGAGGAGGTGATCAAGGCTGCAAAATGGGTAGGAGATATTCTGGGAAAGACCAATCCTAAAAATTCAATTTTTTTGATCCCTCTTCAGGGCTGGTCTTATCCAGGAGAACGGGGAAGGGAATTTTATGACCCGGAACTGATCGGCCTTTTTGTGAAGTGGATAAAGAAATTTTATAGGGAAGACTCTGTGATCGAACTTGACCTATCGATCAACGACCCCGAGTTTGGGAGGGTCGCCAGCGATCATTTATACAACCTGATAAAACACGCGAAATAGTCTTTCAAGATTATGGCTCGCTCTTTTTTCTTAAAAAAATCTCTTTTCGCGCTATCTTTGTGGCCGTCGGCGTTAGGAACCAATGATCGATGATGGCTTCCAAAAAGACAAGATATTCCTGCCGTGGAATGCGGAATCGACTTAGGTCGATCGCCATACCTCTCCGAGAATATCGCCAGAGTTTATCTGAATCCTTGACAATTCGATCATTCCAGGAGAACGGTCGTTTTCTTGAATCGTGTCCCTGGATGATTTGGCAGATCTCTTTTATCTTCTCGGGGGGATACTTGAATTTCTCCAAAATAGCCTTGGCTATTTTAGCACCCTCGATTTCATGGACTCTTGTCAATTTAGGATTGGTTGGGTTTGGGCCAAAGGCGGTCAGATGAAGATGCTCGGGAACGACACTCCAGCCCACATCATGAAGAATGACTGCAGGAATGACAACCCCTTCATCCCCTTTTTCAGATTTTAGGAGCTTTAAGGCGTACCGGAGAGCAATCCGGGTGTGGATGAGATTCTTTCGGGTGCGAAGAAAGGGTTTGGCCTTTTCAAAAATCTTTTCATGAATCGGCTTGATAGCCATGATATCTAAATCGCGAGTCTGCAATCCGCAATCCGAAATTCAGAAACCCTTCATCATTTTTCCCAAGAGATAAGGAAGTTCGATTCGGCCCGTTGGAGCGAGGATGCGGCTGCTATAGTCGGTCACATACTTGGAGGTCAGTATCTTTGTGATTCGTTTGTATTCATCACTTTCAAGGGCCTTGGCAATATTGACAATACTTGTCGCAGTTCCTTCTGCAACGATATAAGGACCGGGTCCTACCACGACCTGCCATCCTCCTGTCATTTTTATACCCAGCTTTTCCATGGTCGGGAGATGGTCCTTCGTGATAAATTCCGTGTATTCCTTCTCCTTTCCAGAAATGATATTAAAGTACTGGTTAAATTTCCATACCCGTAACTGAATGCTGTACTTATCCATCTTCACCCTACCCGTGGGCTTAAGAATTCGGCTGCAATAGTTGACGACATAACCCTGGACCTGGGCCGTTACCTTCTCATACTCTTCTGTTTCCATTGCCTTTTGGAGTTTTTGTAATGAATCCATTGTTCCCACTGAGATGACTGCGGGACCTTCCCCCACGATCACATAATAGCCCCCTACCGGATTAATCCCAATCTTTTTCAGGGTAGGGATGTAATGATTGATGGCAAATTTTGTGTATTCTTCTTCTTTTTCAGGAATAATGTCCCAGTGTTGGTTAAATAAAAAGATCATTTACCCTCCCTGTGAGTTAGAAAATGCGAAGGAGTATAGGTTCAGAACTAGCGGTCACCTCATAGGATTTAAGCAAAGGTTCCCCGGCATACATATTTTTGAATTTTGTCACCAATTTTTCGTACTCTCCGCTCTTCTCATAAGCCTCGACATCTGCTTTGGTATCCCATGCGGTGATAGAAATCCCTTCATCTTTATTGGCTAAAGACTCAAGGAGATGGACGAAGCGAATTCCCTTATGGCCTTTGTGCGCGGGGACGACCTCCTTGTTATAGAGCTCCCGCAGCTCCCCAATTTTCCCTGTTTTTAGCTTGAAAAAGGTCATTCGGACATACATCGGTTACCTCCAATTCCCTCTCATGCGGAGAGGAAGAAGAGCCCGCTTACCTTCTGAAAAGGGAAGACATCATATCGATAATGATATCCGTATTGCTCTGTTTTGGCTTCCCCGCACTGGTCACAGGTCGGGTCTGGACAAGAAAAACATTCTCGGGGAAGGGGAGCTCGACATCGATAGCCCACTCCAAATCCTGGGCCGATTGATAATGGGCCTCTGAAATCCTGCCCAGCCGAACAATTTCCAAC
>Ga0315282_10003372_pt1 | contig 28711 bp, 23 predicted proteins | sample YL17G07_20_MG_FD_203693 | JGI IMG/M metagenome (GOLD analysis project Ga0315282, IMG submission 203693) | Sediment microbial communities from Yellowstone Lake, YNP, Wyoming, USA - YL17G07_20 | ecosystem: Environmental > Aquatic > Freshwater > Lake > Sediment | place: USA: Wyoming | collected... | reverse complement strand
TTCAATGAAGCCGGCCCGCGCCGGTAACGCGTTCGTGGACGGTGTCGCCCTGACGGCTGAAGGCGAGTGTATTGCCATTGAAGTCAAGTCACCACGAGACGACATCATACGCGGCGTCGGACAATGCTTCGAAGCACTCGCAGCCGGATACAACCGCGCTGCGCTCGTGACGACGTTGCGCGTCGCAAAGAAGCTGCGCAAGCGCGTCTTCCAGCAGAGACTATTCAAGCTCTTGGGTGTCGACGCGAAGGCGCGCATCCATCGCTACGATTCAGACGGATGGTGAGTAATAGGCTAAACATCCGCTCTTGTCATAAGAGCGCCTGGGCTTGGATTTTGAATCCTGAGAACCTATACTACGCCATGCCACAGAAATGCTGAACGACATTTTCCGCAATAGGTAGCGCCGCTCGGGTTCTTATAACCACACGAGTGACACTGTCCTGGCGCAAGCGGCTCAGGCATCATATCCAGCAAGGAGCCACACCAATTGCAGTACATATTCGCGGCCACGTTGAGCTTCTCGCAGACCTTGCATTTCTTCTGAGGGCTGAATCCATAAATGCTCAAAGTTCCATCAGACCATAGCCCCGAAGATCCATATATAAAAGAACAATAGTAGGCCTCTAGTGTACTCTCCCGTGGTACTCTATGCGAGTATCCGCTGCGTTTTCTGAAGTTTGACCGCGCCAGGGTAGCCCATGTTTCAAGGTGAAACATCTTGTCCCATCATGAGGAGCGTGAGGAGGGTGAGGACCGTTAGGAGCGTAACGGTACGCCGCAGCCGGAGCGGCCTGGCCAGGAATGGCTGATATTGTGATTGTGCAAAGGCCTACGGTATGACTCAGGCTGGCGCGAGCCCTCGTGGCGGCGCCAAGATAGGCCAAAACGTGTGGATGTCACAATAGCGATATTCGCCAGTGTTGCGCACGGGAAAGAGGTACCGCTTTGAATGAAAGAAGCGTTGTTTTGAATGAAAGAGGCGTCGATTTGGCCGCCTCTCGGACCTTGCCCGAGCGTGGCAAGCATGGAGCAGAGTGGCATTAGTGGCAAGGGTGAAACCTCATGGTAGGCGGGGCCGCGGTAACGCGGTAACAGAGATATGTGAAAATCCGTTTTCGCTCCCGCCGCTACGCCACTTCGCCATATAGCAGGTGTAGCAGAGGGCTAATTCCATCAGGTGGAGCCCCCTTCTGGCGAGATAATAGTACTAGGGGACCGGGGACAATCGAGGGTTCCGTCTTGTCGAATTGTCCCCGGCGCCGCAGTACTATTTGTTACCTGTGGTAACGGTGCTGAGGCGTCCACAACCTCCCGTAGCACGACATCAAAATCGTCAAAAATTGACATTTCAGGCAGTTTGCCCTCAGCATCGTACCGTTTTCGCCGTTTATCCTCTGGATCTGGCTTCTCCTTCAATAGACCGACTTCGACCAGCCGTTTCACGTAGAGTTCCCGCAGAGTGTGCTCCGCCGTGTCAGCGCCGAAAGCTTCTCTTGCCGCATTCGCAATGTCCTCAAAGGTTAAATCTATTTTACCCGCGATCTGCTGGTGGACGGCTAAGGCGTCGTTACTTATACCGAGATAAGTCGTTGCGGCGATCGATTTGAAATCATCATGGACCGCCTTCAGATCATCATGGGTGGCGTTGATGTAGCCATGCTCGTGGTCCATATATCGCTGACGGCAGAATAGAGCGGCATTGGCAACTATGAGACGGCAGAAATAATCGAAGACACGCATTGTTTCAGGGCCGCGTATGACTAAATGTTTATGCAGTATGTCCGCATATGGTATCGCGACTCGAATAGGCATCATACGGTGAAGAATGTCGTACAGGGCATTCCATACGCGCAGCTCGGTCCTGTCATAACTGAACTCCCAAGGCTTCTGATACCTCATCGCAGTTTTTCCAGATGCCTCCCCGGTCTTACCCTTCGAGATCTCTGGCGTCGATGTTAGGAATCGACTAGAGTACTCCCCGCCCTTGTAACCACTGACGGCCGCGCATTGTATCACAGCCGGCCAGCCTCTAACGATACTCTTGACGGTTCGGAGTTGTCCCCCCTTCGTTTTGTCAGTAATACGGAACCAGATCTCGTCCTTGTCATGCGATAGTATGGGCTTCAGTCTGGTCCAAGTGTCGGGGTGCGGTGGCTCCAGAAATAGGAGTGTGACTCCTTCGAGGCTGATAATCCGTGCGCCACGCGTCTTATCATACTCCGAATAATCATGAACGAATGCAGTGGGCGACACTCCGCCTAAATACCAGATATATCTTCCCTTTGTGTCTAAGGCTCGCGCGCAATGAACTGAGTTCCAACTCTTGCCGATACTATCCCGTCCGAAGAGAGCCTCGTTTATGGCATCCGTGCAGAAAGCAGAAACGCATGTGCGTAAGACGTTACGGCGAAGCGGCTCATCTCTGGCAACCCAGATGTTTGTCGTCCGAATGAAACTTCCCGGAGGATCTCCTCGCAGAATCTCTTCAGCCGCGGCAAGTTCTGCCGGCGTAAAGTCGCCAAAGAGCACCGCTGTCTTGGATCGCATGAGCGCGCATTCGGTTACCTTGCAGGTCCGAGTGAGCCATTCGTTATGGCAGCCGTAATTGTATTGAGGGGTGGAGATCAACGATCGCCACTGTGCCTCGAATTCGTCATTTGTGAGCGGTGGGTTGTTGTCTGCATTCCACGTCTCTAGGCTGCGACGGGCTTCGGTTACCTGTGCCTCCTCTCCACGCATCCCTCTGAAGTTCAGTAGATAGGCTCCTAGAACATGCATGACGGGACGGCGAGTGCCAGGGCTTCGCGCCTGACCTAATAGAGTTGTAATACACGGCGGATGGTCTCCTGAATATGGTTCCAAGTCTAGGTTGGCCGCAACGACATCCATCCAAGGTCGTGACTGCTCAGTGATGCGTCGACGAATCTCATCGGTGAGCATAATGAATTCGGGCTGAACTGAATGAACTAGATTCTCAGACTCTGGGGCAAGATTATCATTTACGAAGTAAGAATTCTGCTGACTCTCCTGATGTTTGCCGAGGGGTACTTTGACTAGGTTTCCATAAGATGAAAGTAATTCACGTTGTTTCGGAAAGACCTCGCATGTTACACCGGCTTCTTCAGCGATCTTGCGTCCCACAACATAGGCAACGGCTGCCACGATTGGCGGATCGAAGAACAGCCAGACATGGTAACCCTTAGAGCCGGAGAACTCGATCAAGGTTGCTTTAGGATCGAGTTTATGGGGCAGCTTGATCTTCCCAAGGATCGCGTGAACGGCCTTCTTAGCGACTTCAGGATCCTTCTCATCGATGTCCCAGCAGATCCACTTGACGGTCTGACCGTCGGGGCTAATCGCATATACACCGATGGTTTTGGAATGTGCGAGATGCGCGTCGAGGTCTTCCTTCGTCAGAACGCGCCCAACACGAACGTAACTGCCGTCGGCCTGCTGCTCGGCATAGTCATCGGAGCGGTTTACGAAGAGTTTCCAAACCGCTTCTGTGAGGCTCTGCTTACCTGCCTGTAGTATGATCTCACGATCAAGGTCAACAGTCATATTAGCGATCTTGACGGGCCACGCATCCTTGCCGTGGCGTCTGTACCCTTTCTCTTCTTCTCTTCTATGCCCCAAATGCTTCGTGTTCTTTCTCGGTACGTTCATTCAGTTGCCCCGTCCTTGGCGCAGGCCAAGTATTTCTCAAGTGCATACGATGAGTCGCGAAGCTGACGGTAGATTGCTGGCGTTCCCATAACCCAGCAGTCTTTGCGTCGCGACGCCTCGACTTCGAGTGATATTTGCTCATACCCGTCGCGGAACAGCATGAAGGCCTGTTGCAGGCACTTGAGTGCGGTTTGGAGTCGCCTCCTGTCGTCCTTGAAATCCATGAAGCGGTGTCTACGCCAATTATCTGGGTCAAGTTGAAACAGGGTGAGGTTCACATTCTGCCTTATCTGATCGATTCGTATCGCGAGTTCCTGCTTGTGTTTGCGTCGGGCGCGTCTCGTCAAGTCGCGAAGCAGACTATGAGTGATGTCGAGAACCTCGATGCTTTCCCACAGCCGCCAGTCATTGTCAGGAGGGAAGTTCCAATGGTCGTCGTAGGTCTCCCATCTAGGGGACTTCCCGTCAATCTCCTCAAGCGCATGAGTGTATGAATGTGCAACTGCCTCTCGCCAAGTCTTGTGCTCAAGGTCAGATTCGCGCGCACCAGCAGTCCCCTGATTGCGTTGAACGTCTGGTTCCAAACGATTTCACCCAAGGTCGCGTGTGTCTTCGGACATAAATACTTAGTGCAAATTGCACGCATATTGCACGACACGACCGCTGAGCCTGAAAACGGGCGAAAATAGGCGATCGGAGCCGAATATCGCAAGTGGCCCGATCAGGGCGTCCGAGCAAAACGCACAGACCAAAGCAAGGGGATAGGCTCGAAAAGACTATTCACAAGTGCCTAGAGCAGATGATATTTCGATACGAAGACCAAATGGGCATAGTTACATATTCCAAGAATCCGACTGTCAGAGAGACAAAGTTCTGTTCTAGAGGGATCGAATCCCACCCTCAGCCCTGCTGCTTCGACCAATCATTCTTCAGGTTCAGGAAATCTCGCCCCGTCGCTTGCTTGAATGCCTCTTGCGCTGGAGCCCAGAAAACCAAGGTGGATTGATACTTCTCGAGAGCTGTATGGATGCTTTCCTGCCCATAGGTAGACGCCACGAACTTGAAGAAGCCGCATGCCGCTCCGTAGGGAAAGCGAAACTTGAAACCCAAGAGCCTCAGTCCAGCGTGATCTGGTCCTGTATCCACACAGAATAGTGCGCAGATGAGAAATACCAGGTGACAATGGCCAAGAGGACAAGTACTGCAACAGCAAGATAGAATCTCCAACCTGGCCGCCGTCTCACTCGTCTTAGATCCACATACTGTGCGGATGCTACACCAATCCCTGATGACATGCACGAGGCAACCGCGGAGAACAAGGCAACTAACTGGAATGGATGGGATGGCGAAAGTCCTTGGAGCGTGATGTCCCTGATGCTTGATGCTTGCGTGAAAGATCCGAGCCCAAGAAGAACCACTATCAGACGCAACAATCTTGGAAGCCTCTCGAGTTTCTCATGAAAAGCGGAGAATAGAGGTATCATCAAAACTGCACAAAAGAGAACACTGAAGGCAAGGAACTGGTTTCCGCCCCCGAACTGTTGCTCGACCAAAAGAACAGGCCCAGTGAGAACTGAGAAACCCCACAAGACAGGGCTCCAGACGGTCCATAATGTCTTTGTGAGTGAACTGCCATCTTCGACTCTTGTCCCGCGCCGAAAGCCCACAGTAAGATTGAGGGAGTTGATGGCAGAGGCAGCGGCCAGGACAAGCACTAGGCCCGAGGGGAACGGGAAAGCCAGCCAATGGAAGTATTGGATGTCGTATGTTATTGAAAAACTAGAGAAAGTAAACTCTGGTATGTATAAGATCCCGATGATAACGAAATTGCAGAGGACAATGAGAATCGAGAAGACCGCTATTATCAATCTCGCCGATTGAGTCTTTCTCCACCCACCACAGAGGTAGACGAAAAGCACAGACGGTACCAGCGTGGCCCAGATCCAGACTTTCCACAGCTCCGAAGCAGAACAGGTCGAACAAAGATTCTTGGAGAGGATCAGGTAGGCGGGCAAACAGGCGTATACCAAGTAACTGACCGCTGCCACCATGCGTACGCGGTTTCGCAACGGAAGCCCTATGAACTCGTTTGTGAGACTCCGCTTCACGACTTATCAGACCCTTCCATGACTCTCTGTCTCATGTCTCCGTCCGATAGAAACCGTGCTGACATTATCTCCAACAGGGAAATGCCTGTTTCGCTCAGGCGACTCGGCGTTTTCGTTCGGTTCGCCAGCCCATGCTGATTGCTTTCTCGCGGCCGATCTGTCGGATGAGCAGTTGCTTTCGTTCAATGTCGAGCTGGATCAAGCATGGGTCGCCGACCTTGAATGGGAAGGCTGTGTCCTCACTCACTTTGGTCGGTACGTAGATCCATATCCGCTCGTACTGGCGGCCTTTGCTCACGGACCTTCGCCCTATCACTGTCCCGACACCTGAGCGGGCCAAACAACTTCACAGGTGGAGAGTGCTCGGCCTGATCGCATAGCGATGTTCGATCACTACGTTGATCCACCAACCTTTTACCCCGAAACGCTCCATTCGGTTGCTTGAACCAAGTTGCGTCTAGAAACGTCATTTCTTTGCCTCCTTCTCATAGTCGCCAGCATGTCCGTGGTTCCCTGGACAGTCTGGACATCCGGCGTTTCAGAGGAACCGATGTCGTCCTTGATTTCGGACCACGTGGTGATCAACGCCTTTGCATGGACCACATCAGCCACTTTTGGGGGCCATTACGTGTATGATCTCATACTGGAATGGGGAGGATACGGCGACCATGACGGACATTTCAACAGCCCTTCCAACATCGCAGTTGACTCACTTGGCAACGTGTACGTGGCTGATACTCTTAACTCGCGCATTCAGAAGTTCAACTCAACAGGAGCTTTCATCACGAAGTGGGGAAGCCACGGGAGTGGAGACGGGCAATTTGGTGGTAGTACGGGGGTATGGGGCCCGGCAGGCATTGCCGTGGACAAAGACGGGTATGTCTACGTAGTTGACCCTGGCGGGAATCGAATTCAGAAGTTCGACTCCAACGGTGTTTTCATCACGAAATGGGTAGTCCAAGCGTGGTGGCAGAACGCTTTGGCGTTTCCAGACAAAGTCGCGGTTGACTCAAGCGGATACGTCTACGTCCTCGATGACCTCGATCACGTCCAGAAGTTCACGTCCAACGGTACCTTTGTCACTAAATGGGGGCACACGGGGGCCGAGGATGGCGAGTTCTCCGGTACGCAGGACATCACGGTTGATCCCGTTAGTGGATATGTCTACGTAGCAGACGGCCCAACGATGCCCCTTCAGGGAGGGGTTGCTCGAATCCAAAAGTTCACCTTGTCAGGAGAGTTCGTGGCGAAGTGGCTATTACCAGACTACCGGATTACCGGAATTCATAGTATTGCTATCGGCCCGACCGGCAACGTGTATGCTAGTGACAACACCTGCGATCGGAGTCAGTTCCCCTCGTTCTGGGATGTCGTTGAAGAGTTTACACCAGATGGTACGTTCATCGCGAAGATCGACATCGCAAAGCTAGCTGACAGAGAGTCCGCGCCTGTAGTCACCACATCCGATATTGCCGTTGATTCGGACAGCAACCTGTACGTCTTGGAAAGTACCATAAGCAGCCTTAAAGGCCCTGTCCTTAAGTTCGGCTTGGTTCTGAGGCATCCTCCGAATGCTCCCACCAGCCCCGCTTGGGGCTGCAACGTCATCGGCTGCAGCAATGGCGCTACGCCCTTCTTCTCTTGGAAGTTCAGTGACCCCGATCCCGGTGACGCAATGGCTGCGTGGGAAATCCAAATCTCAACTGGGCCTGATGGGACTGGCGCAGTTGTTTGGGATTCAGGTAAACAGTATCGTGACAACTCTTCAGTATTCTACAACGGAAACCCCGCGTTCTTCTACTCTGGATCATATCAGCTCTCTCAGGGCGTTACATATCATTGGAGAGTCAAGACTTGGGACAACTATGATCTGGAAGGGTCATACTGCGCCGACCAGACCTTCATGCTTGGCTCCGCTACGACGACTCTAATATCCACATCCACCTCAACCAGCACGCTCTCAACCTCCACCTCAACAGGAACCACGAGTGCCATCACAACAACGCAGACGCTGATGTCGACAATTCGTGGTACGGTTTACTGGTACGACTCGTATGGTAACCTTCACCCGCTCCCATGGGCCCAGATAGTTGCCGTCAGCCAAGAGGACACGACAATTGTGACTTCCTCTTTCACCGACGGAACCTATGTTACATATGTGAATCCGGGAACATACAATGTGACAGCCTCATCCGACCCCGCGTTCAAGTCTCAAAGCAAAGTGATCACTGCGTTGCCGAGCGCCGTGACAGTAGTTGATTTCCAGCTCCAACCTACTGGATGCCCACTAGGTGGGACGTGTACAGCCACAACCACGCTGACCCAAGGCACAACCACGCTGACCCAAGGCACAACCACACTAAGCACAACACCGACTCAGACAACCGCAGGGCTGCAAATGCAAGTGCTCAGCAACTCCACAGTCTCTGGACTCGCATTTGATTCCACAAGAGGCCTCCTCAACTTCACAGTCTCGGGACCTCAAGGAACCTACGGATTCTTCGACGCTACAGTAGCGAAGACCCTCCTTTCTGGTCAGCCTGTTGTATTAATCGATGGAGTTCAGAGGTCAGCTACGGTAAGTGGCGACACGAACTTCTGGTATATCCACGTGACATACCCGCATAGCCAACATCAGGTGACGATTGGCGGCTCAAACACGGTACCCGAGTTCCCTTCGGTTGCGCTCCTCGCAATCGTGCTTCTGCTCGTCCTCATCGCCTTCAGGCGAAAACCTGGACAGTGATGCACGCCTATCTAACTCGAAACAGGGACCGAGCCTTTGAGTTCGTACTTCTCGCTTAGCGACATGAGTAGCTTGACAAGCATCGCTTGCTCCGTTGGAATTGGGATCTCCTTCACGACGACCTTCTCTGTGTGGCATCTGTCGCAGACCCGCCGTTCCTCTTTGCTATAGGCGTCGTCGTTGGTCTCCGACTTTCGATACTTCATGTGAAAGCAGGTGTGACCTCGGATTTGTTTGCATGTGACGCAGAACTTCTGGCCGTGAATCTCGATGACTTTGCCGCTACTTGTGATCATGCTGGCGACGGTTCTTGCCGCGAACATTAATGAAAACGGGGACTGGCGAGGCGGAGTGAGGGTCTATGGTGAAAGAACCTCATCTCAATCCGTCTTCCCTGTCTCATCATCATCGTGTGTGGTTTCCGGGGACTCAGGCTCGTTCACCTTGTTTTCTTCTGGCCAGAGGTCCGGGTGCGCTTTCATCACGGACTCAAGTGTGAGGTGTTCTCCCTTCTTGCCGGGAAAGAACGCTATGATCGCAACGAGGATGACAACCCCAACAAGAAAGGAAACTATGAGAATGAGGTTGATGTTGTCAAAGCCTTCGTTGCACTGACTAGTACACTGGCTTTCCATCTGGTTGTCATAGAGTCCTATAGACCGCGGATACTGACAGTTCTTGATACATTCGCCCCGTTGCGTCGGCAGCTCTGTCAAGGTGAAAACAAGCGTGGTAAAGAGAACGATACCCGCGAAAACTTGCCATGGTCTCACAACTCTCACCCGCCGACCTTGTCACCATATTGCTTGACTAGTTTGATGGCCTTCTCGCTCAAATACGCTCTTGTTCGTGAGAAGAAGGGGGCCTCCAAACCCCGATTGCGCATGCTTACCCAAAGCGGAACAGATCTCCTCATAGAACCTCGTTCAGGTTGGATGTGTGTATTGTTCGAGTGTCCTGTAGAGTGCAGCGAGTTCTTCTTCTAGGCCTGCTAGTCGCTTCTCGTAGAGCTTCCTGCATTCTTCTCTGGCGATGTCGGCTACGAGGCTTGCTAAATCAGGCTTCGGTCGTTCCTGACCCAATTCAGTCGCCCCGATCCAGTTCTCGAGAGGACACGACGGCCTCGCAGATCAGGCAGCCACAGACCGTTTCGTCGCCCTTGAATTTGGCCATGATTTCGAGTTCCGGATGTTTGCATCTGTTAGGTTGTGCTAATGGGTTCATGGAGGCGCATGTTCTTGCCGCGAACATTAATCGAAAAAGGGTACTTGTGCGGCCCCACTCGGAGCCTAGTGAAAGAGATCCGGTGCCTGCTAGAAAGACGCCAATCCTACCGCATCTTCTTCCTCAGCTCGTCAATTATCGCTTGTTTCCTTTTCTCCTGAGAATGAGATGGACAGCTACCTCCCAAGAGAAGCTGGCTTGAATAGGCTGACAACTGCAGAGTTACCTTGGATAGTCGGTCCATCGTGATCCGCTTCATCAGAATCGCCGAATCAAAGGCCAGATTTGCCCTCGTGCTCTTCTGCATCCTACAAATCGGAATCCTACCATACCCCGCAGCTGCATGGTCAATTGACGCTCACTCAACAATCGCGAACGCCGCGACAGGCTTGCTTCCAGGCCCGTGGAGACAATTCTTTGCATACTATGCAGGGTTGCTTGCTGAAACTGCAACTTATCCTGACACCTATTATCGTGAAAGCGATCCGAACGAATCACCGAGACACTTCATAGATCTGGAAATCTGGAATCCAAACGATCCGTCAACAGGCATACTCCCACAAGCAGTCGAAGAGTTCACTGGAGAAATGGAGTCTGCAATACGAGCGAAGGATTGGAACAGCATGTTCATTGATGCTGGCCGACTCTGCCACTATGTGGCCGATGTTACTCAACCGTACCACACAACAGTCAACTATAATCCTCAAACCAGAAATGGCGTCGGAGTGCATCAACTGTTTGAATCGACATCTTTGGCCCATCTATCGGAGATTAGGATGGTGGGCTCCGCTGATGTGGGACCGATCACACAGATCAGTAATGTTACCACTTTTGTCATAGAGACAGCTGTCCAGAGCCACTCCTTCCTGTCATCCATCAATCAAACCCTCATCGAGGAGGGTCTACAGTGGAGCCCTGAACTCACCCACATTGTCGAGAACAGGACCAACGCGGCAATCATCGCGACAGCCAGAGTCTGGTACACGGCAATGGTGAGGTCCAACTCCCTGCCACCAGAACTGCCAAAGACCGACGAGCTTTCAATCGTGATTGAGAGCATCGATGTGAATAGCACGGACTATGGCGTCATCACACTTCATGTGACTGATGCGCTTGGAGTGAAGACGCGAGCCGACGTGTCCTTGAGCGTTGACGGATCAACCTTCCGAGGACAAGTAGCAAACGTTGTGCCTCCTGTAGGCGAATACGTAATCGCCGTACCGTCAGGAACGTACAACGCCAATTTCGTCTTCACGGCACAGAAGGAAGGACACCGACCTGCAGTGGTCACCCTTCCTATCGGTACCCCTACGACGAGTACCACAATGGCCATGGTGAATGTTCCGTTTCCAACGGTCGTGGCCTTGGCGGTGATGGTGGCTGCCCTCGTCGCGTTCATCTGGTACCGAAGGAGGCCCAGTCATAGTCTCCCTGATGCCCTCACGGATAGTTGAAGCCCATGTAGGCAACTTCAATCTGTGACGGCGAATGCACTATGATCTCTGGTGCTCCTTGGTACATTTCGATTGTTCCGGTGACTCGAACCTCCTTGTTGAGGTAGAATGACACAGACGAAAATGGGAAGTTGTTGACATCGCTTGCGAAAATCGTGACTTCGAAGTACCCTTGGTAAGGGTCATGGAAGTCCAAAAACACGGTTCCCTTGCCTGAAGCATAAGTGCGAACGATCTTGCCCTCCACTATCTTGGATTGCCCAACGTAGTTCGCTGCTTGTAGGTAGGATACGACATTGGTGCTGGAGCTAATCCACTTGCCCGGTGGTTGAGTGACAGGTGGTGGTTGGGTACCGCCCGTAGTGGTCGTGACAGTAACTGTGACAATAACCGTGTCAGTAACGACGTTCGTTACTGTAGTCGTAGTCGTTACCGTAATCGGTCGGCCCACAAACGGCCCAATCGCTAGACCCGCGGACAAGGCGATTATCGTGATGAGGATCGTCCCGACAAGTTGGGGACGCAGGTGAAATCTGTGCTTACGAACTTGCGGGGCGGTCTTCCTAACCTCTGGGGGCTGCGGGGGCATGTCTTGCCACACCCAATGCTGTCCTCTGTGGTCTGACGTTTGAGGAACAGTCTTGACGGTCATACTGGATCCACAGCTGGGGCAGAACTGAGCATGAAGGGGTGCCTCCGCACCACAACTCGGGCAATGCGGCATCTTTTGAAAACGCTTGGAAGGCGACCGACCAAGGTCAGCCATTCGCATCACCGAACAGATAGGTCTGATTGTTCACCGAGTAAAGATAAGATGCTTCCGTAAGAGTGCGATTGAATCAACTCGCAGGTTATGTGTGACTGGTTGGTGAGCGGGTTTGCCTAGCCGCTATCTAGTTCGTTCCAATACAGAACTAGAGTACCGTCCCTGCGTAGAAAACCCATGAATGTACCAAACACCGAGGGTTATAGTAGTGTGCGTAACGGTTGCGGGAAAATTGTTAAGAATCCCACTAGAACTCAGAAGAAACAAGGTGCTCAACCTAATCCGCAAAGCACGGAATGAATAGGGGAACTGTTGAGCGAACACGAGTAAGAGACACACGATTTGTGAACGAATTATCTATGCAATATCCAGAATAGGGCAGCAACAATTCTGTCCAATGCGACGATAAACAGCCCACCCGCGGAAACTATCATGCTGTACTTAGCATAGAGGTCAGCCCAAGTCCTTGCTGGGATGCTGTGAATCACGACTCCATGGTACGAGATCTTCCCACTAAGATCGGTTATAGTTACATTTCCGTTATCCCTGTTTTCCACATCAATGCAGGAGACTGTGCCAAACCCGCTCGAAATGACCTGCCCCGAATGTGTCGTTTCACCGTTCTCGTCAAATTGAGCATAATCATCTTCACCAATCTTTAACCTCGGAATCGTGACGGCCCAAACGACGAAAAGTGTTCCACTCGGCCATTGGATCATCATTCTTGCGTTTCCGCCGGGATAGTCATGTGACCCCAAATTCTTGAACTTGAACGCAATATTGTATGTCTCCCCCTCTACGTAGCTCTTGATTGGACCACGCTTCAGTTTCCACCACTTCCAGATGGCAGCGGAACTCGTTTCTACTTTCAGGCCAAGTCGGTGTGTTGCAGCCGACAATTACCCGATCCCTCTCTCAGTTCTAGGGGGTGAATGGTTCTGCTAAAGCGCTTGTGGACAAGCTTACGTGACATAAGCTAACAGAACCATGCCAGACGAAGAAACGCTAACACTGACCTAAGGATCGTACAAATCAGTAACGTCGCCTCTAGGTGCGTTGCCAATACCGACATTCACCTACAAACCCCCCCTCTCTCCAGACATGGACAGGAATACAGGCATAGAACAGGCCACTAACGCTACTCACGATCTGCCTTGACCAAAACCCCCCGGGATCAGCCTATGCCTCCCGTTTAGAGGTGCAGTTAACCCACGGGTGTGAAACGTTCAGTCACGCCAAAAGCGAAAGGTCGAAGAGGTTGTCGAAACACGCCGAGAAACTGCCATGAAACCTTCTACAGCTCGGTTTCCGCCTTCCCCTTCGGAGACAGAGAAGGGGAAAACACATTCGCCTAGAATAGCAGAATCAGACCTTTCTGATCTCGCCCTCTCTTATTGTTCTCCCCATATACCTCTACCATCGAGCCTACGGGAACAGGCACCAGCAAACGATGAGCGAGTGGAGGAGCAGTTACACGCCAAGCACTGGAGTCTTCGTCCAGTGTCCGAAATGTCATTCCAACAAAGTCAGCACTACGCCTACGGGCTATCCCGAAAACCACCAAGGCTACACTTATCGACACCAATGCCTTGACTGTGGAAATGTGTGGGGAACATGAACAAGCCTCGATGTCGAATATGCGGTCGAGAAATGGCGTTGCTTGACGCAGATCAAACGAGTCTGAAGCCATAGACCGATCAACACTGACAACGCGAAGACGATTCCAACTAAGATTCCAACACGGCACCACTCACTTCACGGCCTCCCATTTCTTTCCAGACGACGAGAAGAAAAATGCAAAAGTCCACTACCTTTTGTTCAACCTCTACCACGGGCCAGAGAAGTCGTGAGCGTGAGCAACTGATTTTTAAACTCGTTTCAAATCATTCTACTAATCATGCTGTTTTGAGGCCACTTCATTGGTAAGCAAGAGGGTTGGACTCTGGTACTCTTTCGTCATAGCTTTGGCATTCTGGGCTATTGTGAGAAACTACCTTGGAGATGCCGTCGCTATTGGGATTGGAGTTTTCATATTCGTGGTCTCCTTAGCCTACTTCAATGACAAGCTTCAGGTCATCGTACAATATGTTTTTCGCCGTTGAGACATGCGCCCAGTCCTCGACAAACGTAACAGGAGCAGAAGCAAAGCCCTTGTCATCCTGAACTTCCTCAGAGACCATGCTGACAAGGTATTCTTCTAAGCAACCGGCTGAGACTCTGAAGTCTTCAAATTGTGACGCTCGCGCCAAGAGACGCACATCACCTGCTAACAGCGCCTCTGGCCGTTGGAAAGACGGAAGAACAGATAGCGCCGTGAGTATACCAATCACGATCGCAAAGCTTCTTCATACGGTGAAGGTCCACCGGACATGATACTTGCAAGAGAATGCGCGTCAGCACGAAGACACGCAAAGGCTTCGCAGGACAGAAGCAAGCCTCCAATGAAACCGCAAATCAAGCCAACTGTGTGAATGTCCAACATAGTGAATAACTGGTGTTTCTTCTTGATCTAGAGCCTGTTGTGCTCGCTCATCCTTCAGGAAAGAAGGCTGATCTACTGCACCCCATTCTCACCACAAATGCTTTCCGCTCGCTTCTGAAATATCCGAGGTAGAGAGACACGCCTTTGGCCGACGAGAGGATGAGGCATCGAACTCATCCTGCCAAGATAGACTGGAAGACTGTGAGCGCTATTTGCGCAATTATTCTGGTTCTCGCGCTTCAGTACCCTTTGATTGCAGGGGAAAACGAGTGGAACGTTAGCCAAGGCGACTTTGTCCTGAGCCAAGTTGAGGTCAACAGAATCAATCTCGCTCTCAAGGAGATTGACATTGTCATTCATCTCTATGTTGTTGCGAATGCTTCCTTCTCAATTGCAGCCTGGGTTCCCTCCCAGGAAAGACTGGCTTTCTGGACAGAAGGGGCCCCTGTGCCGAACTCCCCTCCTTGGCACGATCGTCGTCTCGATTTCCCAATGGACCATCTCAGTGTAACAACCATTGGACACACCTTACCTATTGCTTTTGGAATCAACCAGTTTCCGTTCGAGGGCTACAAGGCAGAGATAGTTTTCGGATTCAATATTACTCTGCTGAAGATTAGTACTGTGAATGAACCTCGGTCGACGCTGTCGTCGGATCTGGAACAAGAAGGAGTCTGGAGTATTGCTCTTCAACTTGAGTCAAACCCAGGTTCACTCTCAAAATCACATGATTTTGAGCAGGTAGTTGAGCGACATGACCTAAAGTCGTTTGTCAGTCTGTCTATCACGCTATCGCACCCTTCGGCTTACGTATCGAGGATGCTTGTCCCAACGTGGGGCCCGTTCATTGCCTTGGTTGTTGTGGCCGTGGTGGATTTCTTGGTGGTCGGTACAAGACTACCCAAGAAGTATCGGAAGTATCGTGTTTCGATAGCAGCTACCGTATCGATTGGCGTGCTGCGACAGGCGGTGGAGATGGGCCAGTTCACGCCACCTGACCTGACGCTGCCTCAACTACTTACGTTTCTCTCTCCAGTAGTCTACGTTGCGCTCTCCTTGATCCTTCTCGCCAGAGACGGACGTGCACCATCGAAGGCAGCAAGCAGAACGATGCCCGAATCGACCGCGCGTCTTGCCAAACTCAGTTTGTTGGACAGCGAGTCTCGTGCCCGTTGTGTGGCAAGTTGGATGGCCACTGGTCTCCCACGACAACAAGCCCTGGCACTCGCTGACGATCCTTCCGTGGGTGATCCCAAACCAGAGCATGAAGCACAACCTGGTTCTGTCCGCCTTGTCATAGGTGAGATCGGGTGCGGCAAGTCACTGACTCTTGAACGAATTCATCAGAAAGCGCTACAACTTTCGAGAGAGAATGTCAACGCGCCTCTGCCTCTGCATGTCTATGCAAGGGATGTGGTTGGAAAACTCGAAGAAGCTCTACTGACAGCATGCGAGGGTTTCGGACACCCTCGCAACCAAGGAGTGAACGTGGTCATTGATAGCGCAGACGAGATAGGACTTCGAGGTTGCTCCCAGCTCCTGTATGAAGCTCGGGTTCTGGCGGGCTCCTGGTCATCAACTAGCGTTGTGGTAGCAAGCAGAATGATGCCGCCTGGCTTGCCTCCTGAAGAGATCACTCATGTTAGGGAGTTGACGGAAGAAGAGACCAGAGCCTTGGTCGAACTTGCATCGGGAAGAGAAGCAACCTTGGGGCTCATGTACAACCTGCCAGAGGCTATCCGTGATGCGATCAAAAGACCGCTCTTCGCGTTGCTTCTTGGCTCGAACCTTAGGTATGGTGAAGGAGTTCCCGCATCCAATGGCGAACTCATCGCAAACCTTGTGCAGCACTCTCCCGCATTTGAAAAGAAGCGAGACTCGCAAATCGATACTCTGCTCTCCCGGTTGGCCGCAGTTTCCACGGACAGAGGAGGAGGTCCCGTTCCCGCTACCGAAATCGTCTCGGCCCCGCATTCGCGGAAGTTGACAGAAACTGGATTCGTTGTTTCGAATCGCGACGGAACCATCGCATTCTCGCTATCCATACTGACTCAGTGGTTTGCCGCACAGAGCCTGGCCACAGGTTTGGTAAGATCAGAAGACATATGCAGAGAACCTCGCCGACTTGAGAACTGGAGCGATGCTTTGGCCGTTGCCATAAGCATCTTCACCAGAGAGGAAGCGTCCAAAGTACTCACACCAATAGTCGAACGTGAACCGGCATTTGCTGCGATTCTTCTGTCCGAGGGAGTCCGACAATGGGAAATACATAAGATCGCAGCACCACCCGCGCTGGATTGCGGAAATCAACTTCGTCATGCGATGATGACTTGGATCAATGGAATAGGGCCGCTTGCATCCCTGATCGCTCCTGTTCGCGCCGATGGGAACCTCATGCCGGTAGTGACCCAAGTACGAGATGAATTCCTGACAGCTGGATGGCTAGAAGACGGCAATGCTCCCCCGGTCGTGACGTTGTCGTCTCCTGCGGACTGGCAAGGTCTGAAGTTGTGGCGAGGAAGCCAATTCACTGCCAGACCAGGCTCTCACTCAGCATGGTCTTGGAAGTGGACGAAGGAAGAACTTGCAGGGAATCTGAAAAGAATGCTAGCAATGAGAGGGCTAACCGTAGATGCCAGACCACTCATCCAGGAGAACAACTGGGTCGCCGGACAAACGATTATGAAACGTGGTTCTCTTGACAACACACCCATACCGGTCACGGAAATTCAAAACCGACTTGATGGGCTATCGACGCATAATACACTCCTATACAAGGAACGCCTTCTTTGGCTTGCGCCCTTGCGAGAAGAACTCTCGCGTCTCCAGAAAGAAGGCCAACCGTATCTAGTCTCGCCTTGGCCAGGTCCCGACCGGGAGTCAGAAGGAGGATGGATTTGGTCACCATATTCTAGTCAGCAGATTCTTGCGCGGGCGCGAGCGGTGTATGCCGCTGCTATCGAAATCTACGTTAGAATCGTTGATAGATGGTTTCCAAGATTCAAGTGGCTACTCTTCACCGCAGCGACTCTCCCTGCCTGTCTAAGAGGCACAATTACAGTAGATGACAGAGGACCAGGGATTTCTTGGTTTCTTGATCCACAACCTGTGGGAAGCTCGACCACGGTTGAACTGGAATTGAGCAACCATTTCGAGAAACCAGAACTGGAAGGTCTTTACCGAAAGGTGAGCGCGCTACGGTCTGCTCCAATTCGTGGATTCAGATACGTCGGGAGTTCTAATCTGTATATCTGGGGTCCAGCTCCCGCGACCAAATTGGCGTATGATTGGCTTGAAGAAGATCTGAGGTGGATTGACTGGCTGTAGCCTCACCATGCATTTTCACAGACCAAAATGCGAGGAAATTCTGCTGGTTTGAGCGAATAGGCTGTTCTCGTTTGGGTGATTGTCTCTGATCTCTTTGGCGTGGCCGTCGTAAAAGCAAGGTCGACAGCGCGGAGTCTGGGGTGTACAGTCTTCTTAACGCTTTGCTGTCTGCGAGCGTCTACAAATAACGAGTGCGAGGCACAACGCGGAGGACGTGACGGAGAGCTCAGTCCTTGTATCGTACACTCAATCCACCTCAAAAAGACAACGAACGCATCCTTGAGAACCTGAAAGTCAACTTCCCCGAAATCTACGCGAAGTTAATCCAGGAAGGCGCGGTCTAACCTTCCCCTTTTTCTTCCTTTTTTGCCGAACTCTTCTTTTCCTTTTCTTCTAGCGTCGCGAAGACCACGTCTCCGATCTTCTCAACCTGATCAAACGGAAGGTAGTATTCCTCTTCTCTTCCTCTCTCGACCACGATGGCCAGCTTTCCTTCGTTCGACCATGCCAGATCCTTCACTGCGCCTATCTTCTTTGCCTCGCCGTCTATGATCTCCTTCCCCACAAGCTCCTCCCGATGATGCCACTTGACCAAGAAAGAAATGTCTTCACTACAGATTTGGATTGGTTCAGCATATTTAGCATTGCGAACGATGCCACACAGAGAAGGTCATCGTCAAAGAGATCCCGATCCCAACCGAAAGCTCACTAGACTCCTGGTCGGTTTTTGTTATAAAGCGACCATTTTCCAGAGACGATTGGTAGGTGATACGGCAGAGTACGTCGTGTTTGTTGACATCATCTGAATCCTCTATGAGACCAAGCACCCAAGCCAGCGCCTCAAGGCCGCCATGGGCGTAGTCGTTCATAGGTTCAATCTCCGCACGTGGCCTTCCAGCACGGCGACGATGTAGTCCTCAACCTTCGCGCCGCCTTGGGCCGCAATCAGTAGGACGGCAATGCGGTTGTAGACCCAGCGGGGAATCATGACCTGCACGAGGTCAGGGGGTTCGGAACTGAGAGGTTCCATGGCCCGCGCATCTCATGCGCATCATTCATATGCGCTGGGGGAAACTCTACACCACAAAGAGAGACCCGGACGAAACTAGCGGCAACCCGCCACATCACTTAGGTTTCATTGAACTGCTTTTCAAGTTCTGCAAGTCTCTTATGCTGCGCAAAGATCATCGAGAGAAACAACGGCACTTCCTTCACAGGTGAGGCGAGGAGCCCAGCCTCCGCGGCGTAGAGCTTACATTGGCTGAGGAGGTCATCGAAGACCGCTCGATCCTCCGGTCTGAGGAACTGCTTGAACCTGCTCAATTCCGCTATCTTCTGTTCGACGACGATACGCCATGACGGTATCGTTCTACCCACATGCGCTCCCCGAATGCAACGAACAAGTCTAGTGGACAATACAAGCGGATGAGGTGAAGAGCGATATGACGGAGCCCCAAACCCCTTACGAGTCTGTTTGGCCTACACAGACTTCCATTATGACGAGACTTGGGGCTTGATCAAAGAAACGTTCGATTACCACCAGGCGCCCCGTAGAACTTGCGTTTTGCCTTTGTTCTTGAAGTACCAGAGGAACCCAGCGGGAAATACGAAGTCGAAGAAAGAGTCCCTGAATTTGGTGGAAAGCTTCCGCGCATCTCATCAGCAAACTCGGCGACACCCAGCAGCAACCTTATGACTCAGCGAAGGGCGGCTTTGATTTCCAACAACATTTGTCCTACGCTGCGTCCTTTTTCGGTTAACGAATAGTTAGATTGGATCGGCTTGGAGGGTACCACCTTTCTTGCTACCAGCCCCTCTTCCACAAGATCGTTCAGATTGGTGGCAAGAGTGCCACGGCTGTGAATCAGTTTCTCCAGTTCGCTGTGCCGTGTCTGACCCTTCTCATGTAGGTAGATTAGTATCTTGATTGATGGTGATTCGAGAAGCTTAGAAATTTTCACGTCGCTCACGGTTCCGCTGTGAGCGAGGTTCTCGTAAGAAGCGATAACACGATAAACGTGCTAGGCTCAGTTGGGAGTGTCTTTAAATCGGCAGCCAACCCAAGGATAAGCTCACCCCTAAAGGCTAAGCTTGGAACGATTCTTGGTGGAGCTAACCTGGGATAGAAAGTACGACAAATCAGGAACCAAGTCGGCCCCGGTTTCGGTAGCTCTGCCCTTCCAGACAATTGAAACTCTAAACGAATCTACACAGCAACGGCAAAAATCGATAGAATCATTTCTCACCGGAAGAGGAGAAACAGAATGGAGAAACCGGCTCATATGGGGCGACAAGAAATACGTCCTTCCTAGCCTCCTACCTGAATTCGCAAATTCAGTAGACCTAATCTACATCGACCCGCCATTTGATACCGGCGCAGACTTCTCATACTTGGTTCAAGTGCCTGACCATCAAGTCGATGCAACCTCCTTCACAAAGCTTCCCAGCGTGATTGAACAGAAGGCTTACCGAGACACATGGGGCGGGGGACCAACCCATCTCGATTCCTACCTTCGCTGGTTCTACGAGACGATCGTCTTCCTTGAGAAATTGCTCAAACCTACGGGAAGCATCTATGTTCACCTAGATTGGCATATCGGACATTACGCAAAGGCAATTTTGGATGAAGCATTCGGCGCGACTTTTTTTCAAAATGAGATAATTTGGCCCCGGACAAGCCCACAAAAAACAAGAGTTGGATATGGCCGGGTCCACGACGCCTTGCTGCTCTACACGAAATCAGACAATTTCACATGGAATACACAGCTTCGGCCGCTCACCGAACGTCATCTAGAGAGGCACTATCGACGCGAAGACCAGCAGGGAAGAAAATACGATGTCGCCGAACTGACAGCACCTGGCACTACAAAGGGGCCAAGTGGCCAACCGTGGCATGGCTTTGACGTGGCTGCATTGGGCCGACATTGGCGAATGTCGCCAGACAAGTTGGATGAATTAGACAGGCAGGGCCGCATCTACTGGCCGAAGAAAGGATTCCCCAGGCTTATTCGGTATTTGGACGAGGTGGTAGGAACGACCGTCGGAGATGTTTGGGATGACATTGCACCGTTGAACATGGTCGCAAAGGAAAGGGTCGACTATCCCACTCAGAAACCGGAAGCCTTGTTGGAGCGAGTTATCAACGCTTCGTCGAACAAAGGGGACTTGGTATTCGACTGTTTTGTTGGGAGCGGAACAACGGCGGCCGTTGCGGAGAGACTAGGGCGGCGTTGGATCGTGTGTGACCTGAGTCGATTTGCAATTCATACAACGAGAAAACGGCTTCTAAGCCTAGAAGGGGTCAAACCATTCGTAATTCAGAATCTCGGCAAGTACGAACGCCAAGCATGGCAGGCCGCAGAATTTGGAGACGAGAGAGGGGCGAGGGTTCGATCGTACATCAGTTTCATCCTCAAACTATACTCGGCGCAACCATTGAACGGTTATGTCTGGCTTCACGGGAAGAAGGGCAACAGACTTGTCCATGTAGGTTCTGTAGACTCACCCATTTCGCCTCTGGACGTCGGGCAGATCGTCGCTGAATTCAAGCGTTCAATCGGAACCGGCAAGGAAGCGCCCAGAACGAATGGTGTCGACGTATTGGGATGGGATTTTGCCTTTGAGTTGAATGAGTTGGCAAAGCAGCAAGCTGCTCAAGCTAATGTTGACGTGCGATTCTTGCGCATTCCACGTGAGGTGCTCGATAAGAGGGCCGTCGAGCAAGGAGATGTCTATTTCTTCGAACTGGCCTCGTTGGACGCCAAGGTAAAGACCACCGGGAAGAAAGTTACGATCACAATCAAGGATTTTGTAATTCCCGCTGACGACGTGCCGGCGGACGTCCAGAAGGAGATCAAGCATTGGTCTCAATGGATCGATTACTGGGCCGTCGACTGGAACAACAAGAATGATACTTTCCACAATGAATGGCAGGAATATCGCACACGAGAAAAACCGAAGCTCGTTACAGAATCATCCAAGACCTACGACGAGCATGGAGAATACCGTATTGTTGTGAAGGTAGTCGACATTCTCGGAAATGACACGACCAAAATGCTTCAGGTGAAGGTCTAGTGAAGGAGAAGAACCGCAAAGGTTCCCAAGCTAGACTCGTGCCCTCAGAAGGAGAACTGAAGATCGTAGCCCCGGCAATTGGAACTGCACCTTGTGTTCCTGCTATCAGGAATGCGGTGGACGAATGGGTGAAAAACAATTATGCCACGCCCGAAGGATGCACCGAAACAACCAAGACGCTGCTAAACTACTGGTTTCACTCGGATCACCGACTGGCGAACGGCCGAATTTTCGCATACAATACAGCACAACGTGAAGCAATGGAAACTCTCGTCTACCTATACGAAGTGGCCAAAATACGACGCCATCGAACTATGCTTGAACAATATGCGGTAGAATCGAAGCATCTGGAGCTACTGCAACACGACGACTTCACAAGATACTGTTTCAAGATGGCAACAGGTAGTGGCAAGACAAAGATAATGGCTCTCGCAGTTGCGTGGCAATATTTCAACGCCGTCATGGAGAACATTCCGGGCTACTCAAAAACAGCGCTCCTGATCGCTCCAAACGTAATCGTATTCGAAAGACTGCAATTAGACTTCGCCGGCGGCAGAATATTCCGTGCAGACCCAGTCATTCCTCCGGAGTTTGTGAATAGCTGGGATTTTGAATGTTACATGAGAGGGGAGAGTGACCGGGCCCGTTCTGAAGGAGCGCTCTATCTAACCAATATCCAACAGCTGTACGAGAGACCGATCGAAGATGATGATGAACCTAAGGAAATATCAGATGTTCTAGGACACAAACCGACGTCCGAGGCAAGCGCGGTCGAGGACTTTTTGCCCCGCCTCGTTAGACGGAACGGACCGATCCTTGTTGTGAACGATGAGGCTCATCATACGCACGATGAAGACCTGAAATGGAACGATTTCATTCGTGACCTGAATAACAAGATGACAGGAGGAGTGGGATGTCAGCTAGATTTTTCGGCGACACCACGATTCAGCCACGGTGGACTATTCACATGGACCGTCTACGACTACCCACTGAAGCGAGCTATGGAGAATGGAATCGTCAAACGACCACTCAAAGGAGTGGCTTCAGGGATTCATGAGGCTCGATCCGATATTGCGAGTACAAAGTACAGAGCTTACTTGACGGCTGGAGTAGAAAGGTGGAGGGAATATCGAGAGCAACTAAAACCACTGAAGAAGAAACCGATACTGTTTGTGATGATGAACAGTACGGACGACGCCGACGAAGTCGGAGACTACCTCAGAACGCACTATCCAGAGGAATTTGGAGGCAAAGACAAACTTCTGGTTATACATACCGACAAAAAAGGTGAAGTTTCGAAACGTGATTTGGAAGTAGCCAGGCGAGTCGCGCGAGAAGTTGATTCTGAGACCAGTCCCGTGAATACAATAGTAAGCGTGCTGATGCTTCGTGAAGGATGGGACGTTCAGAACGTCACCGTGGTAATTGGTCTCAGACCCTACACGTCGAAGGCGAACATTCTCCCAGAACAGACCATTGGAAGAGGTCTTCGCCTAATGTTTCGTGACTTAGCTGGCGAATACGTCGAAAGAGTTGATGTGATCGGCAACAAGGCATTCATCAATTTCGTGGAGGATTTGGAGAAGGACGAGGGAACCAAGTTCGACGCCTTCCAACTGGGAAAGGAAAAACTTGAGATCATCACAATCATGGTCGATCCCAAGAAAGCGGATAAGGATATTGAAATTCCAGTCCTCAGTCCGATACTAGTTCGGAAAAAGTCTCTCTCAGAGGAAATATCCTCCTTAGACGTTCGCACACTAAAATGCCCCAAGTTGCCGAAAAAGGAAACTGATCCCGAGACAGAGACCTTTCGATATGAAGGCTACGATTTTCTCACCCTCAAGAAAGAGATAGAACGCCGGTATAAGATGCCTCAAGCTCAAACCGCTCAGGAAGTAATTTCCTATTACGCCAAGGAGATTGCACAGGACGTCAAACTGCCTTCCCAATTCGCATACCTTGTGCCCAAGATTCGGCAGTTCCTCGAAGAACGGGCTTTCGGGGAGCAGGTCAATCTCGACGACCCAATCATCCTAAAGGCAATAAGCAGCAACATCAGCCAGTATGTCGTAGTTCAAACATTCGTCAAAGCGCTCAGAGCGATAATCGTCGAGGAACGCATTCCAGAAATTGCTGCACCACCACGAAAACTCTCCCAGACAGAACCCTTCGCCTACTCGAGACCAACATATCAAGCATCAAAATGCATATTCAATCGAGTACCATGCGACAACGAGTTCGAGGTAGAGTTCTCGAAACTCCTCCAATCATCCAATGAGGTCATTAGCTTCTCCAAACTACCATCACGTTTCGGGTTTTCAATCGAATATACCGATTCCGTCGCCAACTTGCGATACTACGAACCCGATTTCGTTGCGGTGCTGGAAAATAGTGAGCATTACCTAATTGAGACTAAAGGGCGTGAAGACCCTGATGTGCCGCATAAGGATAGGGCTGCTAAACTCTGGTGTGAGTACGCAACTGACTTGACCCAAGTAAAGTGGCAGTATCTGAAGGTGCCGCAGCAAGACTTCAAGCGATTGGAGCCGAGCGAGTTTTCGGACCTGAACGTGTTCAAGTATGAGCAACAGACCTTGACCCCTGACTGACGGTGTATGGACGCCAACAGTAGGCGAATCAACGTCTCAACCTGTTTAACGAGGCTTTCATGTTCTTCTTCTTCGAAGGACGACTGGCTCGGACTCAAAACACCGAAAGATGCCAACTTTCATTTGCACGCAGGGTTCACTCGACTGGACTATACATCCTCAAGACATCCAGAAACACATACCACACTAGCATCAGTATCAAACGAGAGTCTTGATGATGGACTCCGCAAATACTTTTCAGAGGTTGCCCGCAATGAAATCGATAGGTCTCGATAGCGTCTCGAACAAAGTGCCAAGTTGGCTGACCCTTCTGTCGATGTCATCCAGCTTGTTCTCAGAGACTAGGAGATCGCCGATGAGTCTGTCGAGTCTATCGCGCAGGTCACAGAACTAGACCTTAGACAGGCAGAAGGGATTCTGCGAGCTGGCCGCCATAGATGGTTCGAGATCACGGGAAGCGAGAAAGTGACAGGAATAGGTCCCAAGGGGAAGAGCTGGGTCTATGATCGTGCAGTCTGGGGGATAAGGATTCAAGACAGGCTCCGCACCCTTCCCGTTCCTAGTTCGAGCGAACGAAGTCCTCAACGGCATGACGCAGGTTCTCGACGAATTTGACTTGATCGCAGGCGATGATCGCGTCACGAAATACCTTCGTGGATCTACGGATCGCCGCAACCCCTACGGTGTCGTTGAACCTGTCACGATCGGCGGCCAAACCCACAACATGCCAACGATCAAGATGTCGTTTGGGCCCCGCGTTCTCATCACGTCGCAGGCGCTCAAAGACGAGATGGTTCGAGACCGCGCAGTCGAAGTCGTCATGATGCAGTATGCAGGGCTTCTCCCTGAACCTTCAGCGGAGGAAATCAACAAAACCAGGAAACATCTCGCCTATTATCGAGAACAGGTCAAGCTCAAGGTGACGGTTGAGGATAAGCGGAAGTGGTATGATCCGAAGCATAGCAGCGGCCGCCTGAACGAGCTTGCCACACTACTCTACCTTGTCACACCTGAGAAGTACCACGACAAAATTGCCGCCCTCATCGAGATTAAGCGGGAAACCCGAACCGCGAAGCAGATCATGGATGAGTTACGAGCGAAAGGCGAACTCTAATCAGATCATCAAGCATGCGGCCGAGGTTCGAATTAGCGATAGATACGAAGCCTTCGTCTCAGTTCATGACCAGAGCAAAAGCAAGCTCGTTTCGCTGGAGTAATTCGATACGAGCGCTCTGTCGGACGGGTTGCCAGCAGTACGAGCAGAGCATGTGAGATGCACGAACGGTCCCTACTTGCGGGGCTTCTCCCCGAACATCACCGGACATCCACAAACCTCCCCAAGTCTCCCCGGTCTTCCCCGGATTGGTGAAAAGAATCTTCCCTTTGAAGATGCTCAATCAATGACTGATTGACGATGCAAAACATCATCGATCGGAAGATCACCCAATCCGTAGTTCTCACAGGCGATCAGATCACGAGACTCCAGGGACTCGCTAGGGAAACTGGCAAGTCGTTTTCAGAGGTCGCTCGTGAAGCCGTCGACAGGTTCCTTCAACATGCGAGCTGACCAGTTTTGAATCGACAAAGCGTGGAATCTTCTAGGAATCCTTCCAGAGATGCTTCTCGTCCGTGGAGTTTTACGGCTGCGACCGATGCCTCTTGCGCTTCTTCCATGCTCTAGCTGGACTCGTGAGGTGTTTCCTTCTTGTTTTCTCTCTTGCGCTTTGAAAGAAAACTAGGTGTCGCTTTCTGAAACTAGGAGGGCCTTTCTCCGATTGTGCACAAGTATGAATAAGGCCACCCCTAGACCGATGAGAATCGTTTCGAGTTGAAAACCTGGAACAGCCATTTGCGGCGTGGCGCCAGTTGATTTCGAAGAGATCGACGAGGCTGACGATGTGCTCGTGAGCGTACTTGCTGTGGCCGAGGGCAACGCCGGCAGGTTCGAGGCCATCAAGTTGACCGTATAGGTTCCTTCCTTGACTTCAAGAACTTGCCAGCCCAAGCCACCTGAGGGATTCGGATGTGCGAAGACTACTATCTTGGTTATCCCTCGGGCAAGCAAATCATCGACGTTCAGCTGGAGCTCGTATCGGCCTTCTGCGTCACAAGTGGACTCACTGATCTTGTAACCTGTAGGCGGCAAGTACGGCATCTCTTGAGGTGGTTCTCGGAATGAATAGATCGTCACCGCCCATCCGGCTGCGCTGCTCAGCGTGGAGTCAGGTGTTACTGTGCCCTTCACGATCATTACGTTGCCACATGAAGCCACCGAAATGTAGCTCAGAGACATGATGAGAGCATACATCACGACCGGAACGAATCCTCGGCGGGCGCTAGGCATAGACAAGCCTTTCTCTACCCTTTTATCGCTGTGTCAAGGCACATAAACTTGCTAAGATGTGTTATCGCTTGTCTCACAGAGCGAAACGCCTTCTTCGTAGGCTTGTTCGTCTAGGACCTGCTCTTTCACTTGTTCTTGTAGTGCTATCGTCTATGTCCGGATATGCGGTTTCCCAAGCAAGCTTGCCGATAGTTGTTGTAGTCAGAGTCGAGAATCATGTAGCTTTCAGCGTCGAGAACGCCACAGTCTGGGTAGAACAGAACTTGATGCCTGAAGCGACTAGACAGCGGTTATCCGTCGTGCAACAGCCCATAGACGTTGCAACATCAATCGAACCCGGAAAGGCAGCTGAAAATGCACTTTCCATTACCGTGGCGGACGCTAGCCCCTTTGATCTCCCCGTCACTTTGGGATGGAAGACCAGCAGAGATGGAGAGTATCCATTCTACCTAACAAAGTATGTCACTCTGAACCCTTCCGCTCCAGAGACGCGTGTGAGTTTCCACGTTGACGAGGCAAGTTGTACCCGGAGGTTGGAGAGCACAGGCCCCGTCCCCAGCGGTCCTCCCCTCCAGATAACCTCCCTCCAAATACGCGTTGGAACAGTGAGTCTTGTAGGTTCAGGACCCGCTGTCAAAGTCCCGGCCGCGAGTTTTGTCTACGTCCTGGTGATGAACTCGATCTGGCCATCAATCAGCGACAAAGTCTGGAGATACGCTGACGACTTGAGTGGAACATATTCTACTGTGGTGTGGACTTACTCGGGCAACTCCAGATATGATGTCAAGGATTGGCTTGTCTCGGAGCATGCTCAACATACAAGTCTGGTTGGTTGTCTCTTCGTAGGCGACGTGCCTGAAGCTTGGTACGAGATACCTGCTCATCCGGGCTGGGCGGCGGAAACCTTCCCTATTGATCTGTACTACATGGACCTCAACGGCGTCTGGGGGGATGCCGACGGCAACGGAGTCTACGACTCTCACACCGGCAACACGGCCCCAGAAATCTGGATTGGCAGACTAAAAGCGTCCAACATTGGAAACGAGATCCAGCTAGTCAGTAATTACTTCGACAAGAATCATGCATACAGGACTGGCCAACTCTCAGTACCGCGTCGCGCTTTGTCATACGTGGACGACGATTGGATCGGATACCCTACTGCAGTAGATGTAGCGTATCCTGACACGACTCTTGTGGATGATGGCGCAACAACCACTGCTGCTGACTACAAGAATCGCCTCGCACAGGGCTATGAGTGGGTGCATTTGATGTGCCATGGGTGGTCAGGAGGACACACTTTCAAGATTGGGTCGGACTGGACGGGGGGCACAGTCTACTCGGCGGACTATCTTAGTTCAGACTGGCCGGTTCTGTTCTACAATTTCTTCGTCTGCTCAGGTGCTCGCTACACCGAATCCGGCTACCTCGCAGGCTCAGCTATCTTTTCCACCAATCGTGGTCTCCTCGCAATAGGGTCGACAAAGACAGGAAGCATGTTGAACTTCTTTGACTTCTATAGCCCTCTTTCTAGTGGTAACACCGTAGGTGACAGTCTGGAACAGTGGTGGTTAAGCCAGTCGTGGATCAGCCAAGACTGGTTTTATGGTCTTTCAATAATAGGAGATCCTACCCTGAGAGTCAACATACAGAGAGTCACGACAACGGCCACTTTGACGGAGACTTCAACTTCATACTTATACCGAACCGCCACGACGACGGCTACGAGTTACACTAGCACGACCACCACGACGAGTACGATTCCGACGGTCACAACTGTTGTCTTGGTTCCGTTGACGATTACCTCCACCGAGCAAAGCACCCAGTTTCTAACCTCACTTGCTACCACAACGGTGACTGAGTACACTAGCACGACCACTTCGACGAGTACGATCCCCACAACCGTTG
>Ga0315282_10003371_pt1 | contig 28711 bp, 48 predicted proteins | sample YL17G07_20_MG_FD_203693 | JGI IMG/M metagenome (GOLD analysis project Ga0315282, IMG submission 203693) | Sediment microbial communities from Yellowstone Lake, YNP, Wyoming, USA - YL17G07_20 | ecosystem: Environmental > Aquatic > Freshwater > Lake > Sediment | place: USA: Wyoming | collected... | reverse complement strand
GTTAGATGAGTGGGAAGAAGCTCAACAGAGGATGGAACTTCGTAAGTTCCTCTTAGAGAATCTTAGGATAAGCAAAGAAGAGAAGCAACTGAAAGGGGAGAAATATGTCGTGGCGACAGAACCTTGGGTTTCTGGAGATAGTTTCAGAGATGTAGATCTGTCTTCCTCAGAGATAAAGAGTATGGGAGTAGATGAATTAAGGATGATACCCGGAGTCACGATGCAGAAGAAGGTTTTTGGTGTTACGAAAGGCAGAGATGTAGAGGAACTTAAAGGAATCAAATTCCTAGTTATAATTGATGGTTCTGGATCTATGATAGGAGAAGAACGAAATCTCATGACCTCGAAGATAGGGAAAGCCCTACTTATCGGCAAGGAGATACATGATTTAACAAGGAAGTTAGGGTTCGATTACAATCTAGTTCTTTTCTCAGATAGAGCAGAGAGAGTAGACAAGAAGCGCCTAAAAGAATTCTGGACAGAAGCTACCGAGAGAGCAAGATATCCTATCTGGAATGGAGGCACTAGGCTTTGGACAGCACTAGAAGAATACAAGGATGAAGAATACAAAGATGCTAATCTAATCATTGTCTCTGATTTGGACATCTCAGACTTCACAGAATCACAGGAGAAGATTATTGCAATCTCTAAGTTAACTAACTCCTTCAAAATTATCATTGTTGAAGCAATGGACGTAGATCTTGAAGAGAGAAAAGAGAAAATAAAGAGTTTATTCCCTTCAGATGTCAACCTAAAAATCATGGTTGTTGGAGTAAAGACAGCAAGTTAGAAAAAGGTCTTAGAACAAAGAAAGGTGGAGACACTTATGGCTAAAATGTTGATGAAGAATGACTGGTATGAGCTTGTGATCAAGTCAGGAAGTTCTTCTAAGGTAGAAATAGAAATCACATTCTTAGAAAAGGAGATCCCTGAAGCCGAACTAAGGCAATTAGAACAGTCTATCAGATTACTTTTGGAGGCGACAGGCAGATTTGCCCCAAATCCTTCTAGGCGATAACTCTTGTTTGAATATCATTTTGAAGCCTTCAGTCCTGTGAAGAAGCAATACGTTATGAAATTCTTAGAAGGTCTCAGCATGCAAACTAGAATGAATGCCTCAGTAAGTGGAGTAGATGCCAAGAACTTCTATTCAACCTTCCGAGATCATTGGGTAACAGACTTGCCACTCCTCTTATGTCATGGTAAGACTGTCATAGGGATAGGCAAGTTGATTGAACTTGATAAAGTAGAAGTCTATCTAAGTTCCTTAATGATAGCAGACAAATATCAGAACAAAGGATATGGTTCAAAGCTAGTAAAATATTTAATGGCTTGTGCTATCTTGAATGGTTACAAGTTGATGTCCCTGGAAGTGAAGATAGATAATCCTATAGGAATTAGGTTCTTTAAGAGATTGGGCTTTAAAGTAACAAAGATAGGAGAACTTACTCTTTACATGCAGAGGAATCTAGTATGAGGATAACAAAAATTAAAGCAAAAGCGCTTTTAGAGCAGGTAGAGGAAACCCTTGATGAAGCAAGGAAAAAAGAAAGAATGTGTAGAGATGAAATAGCCATCTGGGAATGTGCAAGGGCTTATCTTGAATTCCTCATTCAAGGGATACCACGAAATCCATCTATAAGGAAAAAGATGGAAGATGAAGACAGTTGAGTAAGGAACCTAAACGGTCATTCTGGGATTCATTAGGAAAGATCTTTCGGGGTCGAGAAGAGGAGTTGCCTGAAGGAACAGACTATTGTGAAATGTGTGGGAAGATCTATCCAGAAGAAGAGATCCATCATGTCATAGGATATAGAGGTACGAGGGAAGAGATTTATCTCTGTGAATCATGTACAGATTTATCTCCTAGTACTTGGAGAAAGAATTTCATTTATAAAATGGGGCATAAGCATTGAGTGAAGAGAACGTAGCTTATATCGATGGTAGTGCTGCTCAGAATCAGACAATGTATGGTTATTATCTAGTCAAGGAGAAGAAGACCTTCATAATCTGTGATGAATGTGCAGAGAGACCACCGTCTGAATGGAGGAAGAACTATGAGCATAAGCGATATTAATTCTTTACTTGATGGGGACAGTAACCAAAACGGCCTAGGGCTTGATTGCAATTGGAACAAAGAACTCGGAATCCCTCAGGAAATCCATTTTTCCGCAACCAGAAATAGAAATTTATTCCTCCTGAATTATGAATTCGATTTCGGTGCTTTCTTCCTCCACCATTTATATGATCTATATCTAAGAATTCGAAATGAGATTCTCCGCAGCATGCACACTTTGGAGGATAACCTCCATAATGGAGAAATACTTCTCTCTTTACTTTTTCCTGAGCATGCTTTTTCCAAAGAGGATATTTCTCTTTTTGACGAAGATATTGTTCATGGTTTCTTTTCTTTGTCTTCTCTGGGTCTTTTGCATCATATTTCTTCTGAGCAATTTGCAAGCACTTTTTACAAATATTGGCATGATGCTTTTGTGTCGAGGGATACCAATTCTCATCTGTCAAAGGAGAATGACAACGTGAACATTCGACCAATTCTTTCACCCAAGGTATATACAGTAATAACCTTTATTTAAGGTGGTACTCTATGTCTACAATACCAAAAGAAGCATATATCGATGGAAGCTCGAAGGGATTCTATGGATATTTTCTATTGCCAGAAAATGAAACTTTTATTATCAAAGAGAATGAAGAGATGACGAGTAATAGAGCAGAATGGCTAGCTCTTTTTGCCCTGATTCTTGATCTACCACAAGAATGGAAGGGGAAGGTCTATTCAGACTCATTACTTATTGTCAATCAATTCAATGGCTTATTCAAGATCAAGGATCAAGAGATGAAAAGACTTCATAATTCTTGTAAAGAACTAACTAAACAGAAGAAATTGATCCTTGAATTGATATGGGTACCAAGAGAACAGAATCTATTTGGTAAACAATTAGAACGTGAATTAAACAGGGAGAGGAAGAGAAGATGGGAAAGGCAAGGAAAGTTGTCAAAACATTATACGTAGAGAGTATGGGAACTCCTCTTCGGTTGGAATTAACTCAAGATCTATTGAATAGGGTTAGAAAACTCCAAGAAATAGTTGCGAGTCTTTCATTGAAAAGGAATGAGGCCGCCGAAGTGGAGATCTGTATTAGAAAAGGAATTATTCAAATTAGGAAAGCTTTCATTGACATTGGCAAATATGGATATGAGGGCTGGGATTCATATCTCATGTCTGATCTCAAGAGATTGGATGACTTACCTAAAGTTTATTTCTCCTCTATGTTTTTATACTATATGAAAGATGATCTTCGAGAAGGCAGAGCCAAAGCTTACATGAAGGTTATCTTACCTAAGCATAAAGAATTAATAGTATGGAAAAAGATAGAGGGAGATTATTAGATGAAGTCACTTTCTCATTCAGGTATCTTAATTCCTCACTATAATCCTATCGGCCTTAGTATTACTTATAAGAAGAAGAAATTGCAACTTAGTAGTTTATCTGAGCAGATGGTCATTATCTTCGTTAAGAAACTTGATTCTCCGTATATCCAAGACAAAGTCTTCGTTGGTAATTTCCTCGCAGATCTGAGTAAGGATCTCTCAAGTAATTCTGAGGGATTCAAGGATCAGATCAGAGGGAATATCAACCTAGAAGACTTTGACTTCGGTGAAGTCCTGCAATACCTGGCAGATGTAAAGACCAAGACAGAGAATATGACTAAAGAAGAAAAGAAGAAAGCAACAGAACTAAAGAAACAGCTCAGAGACAAACTGAAAGACAAATATGGATATGCTATGGTGGATGGTAAAAGAATACCTCTAATGAATTGGATTGCCGAACCATCTGCCATCTATTTATCCAAAGGGGAAAATAGTCTAAGAGGACGATGGAAGAGAGGGATAGAGGCGAAGGAAATTACATTAAATCTATCAGAGATCCCAAAAGACAATGAAGATATGGTATTGACCTTTGAGGATATTCTTAAATATCTGAAAGACCAATCTTTGCTTGAGGAAGATTTATGCCTGTACGAGATCCTACAAAGAAATATGAAGCTTGGAAAAGATGGTTTACCAATCTCACTAAGGAAGAGAAGCGACAATATTATAAGGAAAAATATGCCAAAGCAAAAGAAAGAGATCCTGAGCTTCTTAAGGAATATCGTAGAAAATATTATCAACGAATTAGAAAAGATCCAGAACAATGGAAAAAGTATCTCAGAAAAAGACGAGATTATAAGAGAGGTTATTATTCAAAGCATCTTCAAGACAAATTCAGAGAACGTATGGAGTTCATTATTTCAAGAGGAGGGCGATGTGAAGAATGTGGAAACTCAGATCTTCGAGTTCTCGAAATCCATCACACCAAACCTGTTGGAAGAACTTCACGATCAAGGCTTGAAGGAGAAAGAGATTTCAAAGATCCTAAAAAGGCTAAACTCCTCAAAATCCTTTGCGCTAACCATCATAGGATTGCTCATAGTTCAAAATATTATACAATGTTGGCCTTGGGGTAATAAAGTATGGAAACCAAACGATATGTGGATTGCATCATGGTCTTCGCCATTGGATGCTAAGATGAAATATGTCTGGTTCTCGCCTGCCACAAGTATAAGGCAAGAGAAGGAAAAGAGTAAATTCCTCTTTGCCTCAGAGCTAGGCAATAAGATGAAGGTATTAGAGAAGTATTTAGATAATGAGTTAAGTAGTACTGACACTGAAAGAAAGAAATGCGCTACCGCCGTCTGGCTTATCAAGAACCTAGGAATAAGGGTTGGAGATGAGAAGATAGCAGGAGAGCATGGTACAGTTGGATGTACTACGTTGAAAGCAATTAATATAAAGTTAGACAAGGAGGGTCTTGTCTATTTGGACTTCATCGGGAAAGACTATGTACGCTTTCATAGAGGTTTCCACCCACCAAAGCAAGTCTATGACAATTTAAAAGAGCTCACTGCAAATATTGATAAGGACTTTGTCTTTAAGGGACTCAATTCAAACAAAGTATCTTCTTTCCTAAGGAAATCAATTCCTGGTCTATCTGCTAGGGTATTCAGGACTTACATCGCTGGCACAACTTGGGATGAAAGCGCCCATGAGAACGGAAACTTAATTAATCTAGATACTCCTGATCATTTCAAGAAGTATCTCTTCAAGATGACTAATCTTGCTGTGGCTAAGAAACTTAACCATAAGAAAGCGCTTCCAAAGAACTATGAAGAGAAGTTAAAGATCAAAGAAGCGAAGGTAAAAGAAGAAACAGAGAAACTCAAGAATCTGGAACATGATGAGAAGAAATATAGTAAACAAAAAGCCAAGGTTGAAAAGTTGACTGTGGAACTTGACCTACTGAAAGAGACTTCTGAATGGAATCTTGGAACAAGTTTAACCTCTTATATCTCACCAATCAAAGTTCTCGACTTCACGAAGAAACATAACATGGCTCTTAAAGATGCATATTCTAAGAGTTTGCAGGAGAAATATAGTTGGGCTCTACAGTAAAGATTTGTGCTATCTGTGGAAAGGATGTTATGGAAAGGACTCGCTTCCATATTGTTTTGGAGCAAAGAAAGAAATATCGAACCTATTGGGAGCCTATACCAATAGACCTATATTTCCATGTTGACTGTATTACTAAGGTAAATGTGAACGTCAAGAATCTATATGATCTCTTGAGAGTAATGAACAAACTTGGAGCTTAACAATGACTAAAGATTATGAAATGTCTGGCCTTCAATCTGAGGTACATGAGAAAGTAAATGAATTAATTCAGAGTGCTAAGTGGCATATTAGCTTATATTACCAAGACCAGCTGATTTGGTCTAATAAGAGGGAAGAGAAACTCTGGATACGTATCTTACAGAGGAGTGTCTTCAAGGCAAGAGCTACTTTCAAGATTAAAGATCTAAGTCTGGTTCTAACTTTATCTGCTATAGCCAATTGTACTGTTGATAGAGTACATGTGGAAGCTTTCAGGGGAAAGAAACTTCTTTATCGTAGATTTGAAATATTCAAACCCATCTGCATGAGGTCAGGAGATACCATAACTACTGCAATCAAAATAGATCTCATCAGTTTTAAAGGAGGGATAGAATGAAGAAATGTCCTATTTGTGATAACCAGATAGAAGAATGGGAGATCCTTTGCAATAACTGTTGGCAGAAGGCGAAACAAACTCATGAACTTGAGAAGTTGGAGAATGGAGAGATAATTGAACGCTTAAAGGGGAAGGCAAAAAGTGATCTCATGGATATTATGAGAGAACTATGTAGGAAGTGCCCCAGGTTCCAAACGGATTTGGCAGATTCTGTTTGCTCTTCTTGTGCTTGGAAGGAGAAAGAGAAATTAATAAGAGCATTTGTTGAGTGATAAACCTTGACCAAATGTCCACATTGTTCGAAAGAACAGAGAATAGAAGAGACAAGACTTCGAAGTCTAGCAAAGGCTATCACAAGCAAACTAGGAGAAGTTTTTCTAGATATGACAATCATAGGTAGTATTTTGAGTTGGGTGGGAATTCCTCCGCTTGAATCATTTGCTTATGGAGCAACTATCGGGCTGATCTTAGAGATTATCTGTGCTTTCGTTAACTATTGGAATGATAGACTTTGGAATAGAATATCTTGGGGAAGGAAGGCAACGAAGATTGAAGAAGATAAAGTCAAAAGCCTCTAAAATAGCAACAGAAGAAATAACTTATCCTTGTCCTCATTGTGGAACTTACAATCTTCCTTACATGCATAATCGTAAAGGCTTTGCAATGATGAGATGTGGAAAGTGTCAACATCAATACAAAACATCTACAGCAGTGTCAGCTAACTTCAGAAAGTTCTGTTCTAAAGTTGGATCTGCACCTAATAGAAGTCCCTCGTATTATACCAGCCATGAGAAGATCGTTAAAGACTTTCTAGAGAAGCGAGGACAAATTGAAGGCCTTGACTTCCATCATAATGCAAGAGTCAAAGATGGGAATCTTCCAGTACCTCAACCTTTCATAAACTCTCAAGGGAAGAAGAGAGTTGCGAAGTATGTCTATTTCTGGCTGGATTTTGTTGTCCCTGAAAAACGTCTAGTAATTGAAGCATCACCTTCTATATGGCACAAGATGTGGAATCGTGAAGTGGCTGATATTAAGAAGGAAGAGTTCCTCAAAAACTTAGGCTGGAAACTAATTAGTCTAGATGAGAAGGACTTGAATCAACTTAATAAGAAAAGGACGGAAGGAAAAATCCTAGGTCTCAAGATTAATCCAAATTCCAAACCTTATAAGAGAACTTCTAATTGTAAGCGAATGGACGAAATATTTGGAAAGCCTGAAAAAGGTTCTGAAATATCTAAGAAGGTAGATCCAAATGACAAGCAAACGAGATAATCTAAAATCATTACGCTGTTCAAAGTGTGGCTTCGTACATTCAGATATGACTGTGCGAATCTGTGACAAATGCAAGCAGGCGTTCACATCTGAATGGCATGATGAGAACCGTTTATGTCTTGAATGTAGGAAGGAAGCATCCTTCAATCCAACTAAACTGAGGAGGAAAGAAAAATGATAGCTGATATATTAGGATATATTGGCATGGTAGGAGTTCTCGTTAGTTTATACCTATCACGTAAGCACTATGTCAAATCACAAGTAGTGGCCTTAATAACTGGGCCATTCATGACAATTTATAGTTATATCATTCCATCATATCCACTTGTTTTTTTGAATGCAGTTTACAGTGTGATAGCAATATTTAATCTAACTAAACTGAGGAGAATCAAGAATGCCAAAACAGACAAAGGTTAAATGCCCTAATTGTGGCTCTGAGGATACAAAGCCATACTCACTTCCTATGTCTAGAGACGATGAAGAATTTATCTATTGCAACAACTGTAAAAAGGTTACGATCGTGTTAAAGGTGAAAATAGATGAGTCAAAAGATTAAAGTTAAACTATGTCCTTTCTGTTGTGATGCTACTTATGAATATCATACTAGAAATGGTCTCATTAGACACGTACTCTATTTTCATGCTACCGATGGCGGAGGTCAATCATCCACGGGTCCTTCAAAGGTCAAACAATTAAGGATTGACTTTATTGATAAGGCGGGACTTTACCATTCATTGTTTATAGATGTAAAGAACTGGAGAGAAGTTGAAACTTTCCTCCAAGAATATATTGATGAAGTATTCAATCCTTCTAAGAAGAGGAGCAAATTGTGGAACTATGTCAACAGACTCTGAAGATGAGAAGTTCTTGCAAGAGCTAGAGGCATTAGAGAAGAAATATCAGGAAATCCTCTCTGAGATTAATAAGGCATTCAGAAGAGAACTTAGAGGAATTGGAATCCGTAAGAATGTTATCCCTACTAAATACATTCTCCCAAAAGATTATATCTCCAAGTTACTAGAGTATAAACCGTTCAGAATAGGATGGCAAGGCAAAGTCCTTTGGGTGAAAGTAATGAAAAGAGTAGATCCAAAGGCCAAAGGAGATGAAGAACCACGGGAATGGGCAAGAATTCAAGCCTTTCCTAATATTGGTGGAGTCCTTGTTGAAGAAGGCCCTGAATTGAAAGTAGAACTAACTAGAATACCAAGAAGGAAAAGACAGAGGAGGAAGTAAATGGAACTTAGTGACTTGATAAAGAAAAGATCACACCGTAAAGAAGAACTACTTAAGGTCTTCAAGAAAGAGAAGATTAAAGTCTATTTGGCTGGACCAATCTGGCAGGTAGAAGAGAATCAGTCTTATCGGAAGACTTTGACAGATGGCCTATTAGCTATCTCACCCAAGTTTGAAATCCATGATCCTTGGGCAAGAGAGCAAAAGGAGTTTGGTGGAAAAGGAGTCCATTTCGGCGCATTGGTGGAAGATGAAGAGAAGAAACTTGTTGCAGAGGACATCATAACATCAGACTTAAAAGATATCTATGACTGTGATCTTGTAATTGCTTATTTCTTCAAGGTAAAAGGAGAGACAACTTACACCGGAACTTCTTGTGAGATATTCTGGATGTACAGAATTCTCAAAAAGCCAGTCATCATAGTATACACAAAAGCTTTTAAGAAGGGTGCTCCTTTGTGGGTATATGGCAATAGTTCAATAATCTTCAGCAATATAAGCAACCTATTCAAATGGTTGAAAGAAGAACTGGAGGAGAATGTTAATGAAGAGAAAAAATCATGACGAGGAACCAACTCCTGATGGAGATTGGAAACTACTAACAAAAGAACAATCTGGTTTAGAAGATAAGATAGAAGCAGAGATATTAAAGAACAAGACTATAGTCTTACATGGTGAACTTGATCAAGAACTTTGCTCTAAGATATGTAAGAGATTACTCTATCTGCACTTTAGGAAAGCGAAAGACATCTATCTTATTCTAAATTCAATTGGAGGAGAAGTCTATCACGGTCTTCTCATATTCAATACCTTAGAAGATCTAAAGAAGAAAGGAGACAAGATAACAGTAGAAGCTAGAGGTCTCTGTGCTAGTATGGGACTTTGGATTCTCTTGGGAGGAAGCGAAAGAACAGCTTCTAAGTATACCCGGTTCTTACTTCATGAGACTTGGACATTTACTTATGGCAAAGTCTCTGAACTTAAAGAAGGCATTGTAGAATTAGAGAAGATGAGTCTTATGCTAGATCAGATCTTGGTTGATCGCAGCAAATTAAGTCTGAAAGAACTTCAGCAAAAGACTAAGAAGAAAGACTGGTGGCTGTCAGCCGAAGAGGCTTTGAAATATGGCATCATCGATCGGATTGTATAATCTATATATTGGCGTGAAGAGATAAAGAAAGTAGGTGTGAATGAAGTGGAAATTATTCCTGGAGTAACTCTTGATGAGAAAGAGAGTCAAATACCTATCATAGAACTTAAGACAGAGAAAGGAAAGAACTATGCAGAGATCTGTTTCTTGGGTGATTGGCACTTAGGAAGTGGTAACTTCTCACTAGGACAATACCTTCAATATCTGAAGTTCATTGTTGATCATCCTGATATTAAAGTTGTCTTGATGGGTGATCTTATTGAAATGGGAGCCTTAAGTCCTTATGGTGCATCTGAAGAGAAAGTGGGGTCAATGCAACTTCTTGATATCATAGAGTTGCTAAAACCAATTAAAGATCAGATCATTCTAATGCTAGAAGGAAATCATGAGGAACGATTCTGGAGAGCAACTAAAGGAACCGATTCAATTTCTAAATCTATATCTGATGCTCTTAGAATCAAACCTTTGTTACCAGGTCCAGAAAGAGGGCAATTGTTCGTTGTGAGAGTTGGAAATAGAACATATTCAATCTATGCTATTCACGGATCAACCGGATCGACAGTTATGAAATCAACTCAATTAAGCAGAATCTATGCTAACATCCACACAAGTCTAGTAGCACATGGCCATATTCATCAGATCTTTAAAGATCATAGGACTTATTATGGGGTAAGGCAAGTAGATGGCAAGTTCTTCACATTTGTAGGAGAACAGAATTGGCTAACTACTGGATGCTTTGTAAAGAACTTAGGATATGCAGAAAGGACTTCTATGCCAGTAACTAAGATAGGCGCTCCTTTCGTAAGATTCTATACAGACAAAGATGCAATAGAGATCATAGATGATCCCCGGATAACTTACAATATTGGAAACCTGCCCATTACTCTGAAAGAGATAGGCCTTCAAGGATTAGACTTGACTAAGTATGAAGAGAAGGTAGGATTTGGAGGCACTGAAACTGTGCCTAAAAGGAAACGTTGGCAGGAGGTAGACTTGTGCCCTTCAAAGAAATCAAAAGGAAAGTTAACCAAGTAATACTTAACAAGAGAGCACATGAAAGTTTCATCACAATCCCTTCGGCTTTGCTCAAGCATTTTCCTAAGTATATGAAATTGTTATTCGATAAGGAACATAATATGATAGCTCTTCAACACTCAGAGGATTCGTGCGATTATCCTTCTGCTAGAAGAATATGGTGCACTGCATTCTTCCAAGAATATAATATCTCCTCTCAAGAAATAGAAGTACTGTGGGATGAGAAGAGAAAGATGCTTATAGGAAGATTAAGAAAATGATTGAAGAGATCACATTTGTAATAGTCCTGGGGACTTTAGTCTTTACTATTGTGAAGACCTGGTTGACTTGGGAAATGCTTCATGAGTCAAGGAACTATTGGGCTAGTTGGAAGGAAAGAAGTAAGGATGTAGCTGATAAGGTATTGAAGGACATCCCTAGTGAAGTCCTGATACATGAATTGGAGAAAAGAAAGAAGGCGGCTAAGAGTGGAAAAAGAGATAAAGGTTCAATCTAATCAATCTAAAGAAGGAAGTATAATATTGCAGACAATCAAAGGACTTAGAGACTTGAGAAGGCCTCATAGACATTTCAAACCCGAGTGTCCTATCTGTAAGATAGTTATGAAAAGAAAAGGAAAGAAAGGCACAGGAGATTATTGGAAATGCCCCAAGTGCAAAGGAAAGGTCAATCGATTTGGAATGTATATCCAGGCTGTTAGTCCAGATGCATTAGATATAAAGAATCATGAGATCAAAGCGTTTAGACAAGAGATGACTAAACGGAAACTAATCATTGGCCTAAAGAAACAAAAGTACAGAGGATTCGATACATTGGAATTCTCAGGAGAAATAATAGACCTTAATGCCTATGATACAGATGGTGTCTCTTTTGAAGAGAAGAAACGTATGGAAGAACAGAGAAAGGAAGCTGAAAGGGAACAGAAGAAAGCAGAAAGGAAAACTAAGCGAAAAGCTACGAAAGAAAAGAAGGCTAAGAAGTAATGTGTAAAAATTGTGGATACTCTTTAAATGAAGGTCCAAATGAATGCTTGGAATGTGATATCTGCATTCGGAATCCTAAGAATCTTTCAAAGAGATTTGAGCCTGTTCAATACAAGGGACTTCTTATAGAGAAGCCTATTGATATGTTTATTTCGAAAGAGCACTTAGCTATGATTATCCTGGAAATAAGGAAGATGTATGAGCAAGGCTTAAAAGACAGTACCACACCAAGTTGGCACCCCGTGTTTCCTAAAGTTCCATCTTCGAAACCAGATGATTGGTATTATCCATCTTATCAGTCTTCCAATGAACTAATATCCTCAACTACCTTTAGTCAACAGAAATGGAACTGGTCCTCAGATTCTCTGAACATTACTTATACAATCAAGATACCTGTAATCTGCCCAGCAGATGAACCAGTAAAGATCATAGAAATAGGTAAAGTAATTGAGACTCCTACTAAAGAGAAGAACATTATTAAGACGGTACTTATTAATGTGGAAGAGATCCTGAAAGGGATGGAAGGAGTAGAAGTCAGTGAAATTATCTAGATCCCCATTCACTGTCAAGTTCCTGAAAGAAGCTAAGAAGCATTATCAGGAGACAGGACTATTCTGGGGAGCACTTACAATCTTTTCAGCATGTTTCATAGTCACGAAAGACAAGTGGCTTATTATGAAGTTTGGCTCATCTATTTCAGCTGATACTATGATATACTATAAAGCAGATGGTCTCCTAAGATATGAGCCAATTAAGACCTTAGAAAAGGACTGGAAAGAAGGCAAGTTGATCGAAATAATGACTCTTAACAGAAAGGGTCGGAAAGGAAAAGTTATCTGGTCAAGAGTCTCACATGTCTGGAACCATGGATTCAAACAGGTCTCAGAAATAGAATGTCATGGAAAGAAGATAGAAATTACAGGAGACCACTCACTCTTTACAAGTCCCTGGATCAATTCTCACTCTAAGCTAATAGAATGTAAAGGCTCAGAGATACAGGTTGGTACAAAATTAGCTACCATAGAGAATTATCCAATAGAGGAAAGGAGAGTGGGTTATGATCTTAATCTCCTTTCATTCTATGGATTGTGGTTAGCAGATGGAAGCTACGAAACAAAGATGACAAATGGAAACTTTTCCTGTGTTACGATAGCATGTCTTCCCACAGATGAGAGTGAGACTGCCCTTGTCAAATCAATAGCAGGGAAAATAGGTAAAAACTATTCCTTCAAGAAACGAGGCATTCGGATCCATTCTGCTAAACTAGTCAGGGAGATGCAGGAAAGAGGATTCATTGGAAATAGTCACACAAAAAGAGTTCCCAAATGGACCTTTCTTCTCTCCAAGGAGGAAATAGCAGCTTTCTTGAGGGGCTATTTTCAAGGAGATGGTACGTTTACGAGAGGACGACGTGTTGCTTGTTCCTCAGTGAGTTTGGACTTGTTGAGAGACGTCCAGCTTCTTTTGAATAGATTTGGAATAGTCTCAACTATTACAAGAGAGAGAAAGCCTCTGCATGCTAAGATAGGTCCTGGCAACGAAATCTTCAGACTAAGCATCAACCGTCTAGTCTCACTGAAGAAATTTAGGGAGATAGGGTTTCTCTCCAAGCCTTTTGAAGTGGAAGGAAGAAGAGGATGGTGTAAAGATAGAGAAGTAAGCATCTGGAGAGTCAACTCAAAGAAGGATCTAGGCAAGAAAGAAGTCTTTGATCTGGAAGTCCCAGGATATGAAGCTTTCGTAGCCAATGGATTTCTATGCCACAATTCAGGCGCTGGTAAGACTATAAGTGACAAAGTCGCTTTGGAAGCATTCGGAGAACGCTTAAATCCTTTGACAATTTCTGGTAGATTCACTCCAGCAGGGATGGCTAAGATAATGAAGAGGGCAGAAACGAATTCGGAGCTGGCCTCTGAGTTGGAAAGATTCAAGAATGCTAAATTGATCTTTGTAGAAGATCTTTCACGTTGTACAACTCACTATCTCAAATTGACTTCTTTGCAGTTTCTTGCAGGACTTACTAAGAATACTGCCCTAGATGACTTAACTTCTGATGGTGGAACTTTCGGTGGAAACCTAGGTGCTGAACCCAAGAAATGTATGGTTGCTGGAACTCCCTCAGACTGGGAAGAAATATCATCAACATCCTTGTATAATGAATTTATAGACAGGCGATCGTTAACAGGAATAACCTTGATGTCTTTGAAAGAATGGGCTTCAAGAGAGACAATGGCTAAGAATGCAATTGAACATAAAGAAGATTGGCAGATTATCTTAGAATGGAAAGATATCATTAAGCAGACTGACATCACACCTTATCTAGGACCAATATCTTCTAGAGATACAAGTCCACACCGACAAGAACTTTATTCTAAGTTGGCTCCTTTCAAACGGTTTCCTGAGAACGTATTTGGAATGATTGATTCATTGGCAGAAGGACATGCTAGAATAAATGGTAGAGATCAAGTCCTTCCCGAGGATTATGAACTGATAGACAAGTTGTTCTCTCGGTTCCTTGTTACAGCAGATATGAAGAAGAAAGAACTATTCATAGTTGAAGAATTGGTTAGAATGCCTAGTGGTACTTTAACTTTAGATGCATTATCTTATAGACTTAGAAAGAGAGCACGGACTGATGATCTTCCTGACCTAAACTTAGTTATCAAGACAATCTGTAACTATGTGGATGCTTCTAAATATCTGACTAAAACAAGGGGAAGTCGTTCCAATCCTGTAATCGTTTCTTTATCTCAGTCACTTCTAGATTTATTTAATGGATGGGAGAGGGAAGTCACAGAACTCATTAATACTTGAGACTTTGGGGATATAAGTTATGAGAGAATGTGTAATTCTTGCAGGTGGTCAGGGACTTCGGCTGAAAGGACAAATAGATGTTCCTAAACCATTTCTTGTTCTTAACGAAGAAACAGGAGAGACTCTCCTACAAGCTCAATTGAAATGGTTGGCAGCTTATGACTTTGAACATGTTATCCTTGCAACAAGTAGAGAGACATTCAAGTACTTGAGAGCTAACTACTCCAAACTCTTGAATCAATCTGAGATAGATATCTCAATAGAAGAAGAAACACTTAAAACTGGTGGAGCACTTAAGAAAGCTTTAGATCTAGTAGAGGAACCGAACTTCTATTGCTTTAATGTAGATGATGTGACTTTCTATGACCCGGGAGAACTCTTTGTTGCTCAGAAACTAAAGAACGCCCTATTGATCAAAAAAGCAATCCTGCCATTCGGGGAAGTGGAATTTGCTCCTGATATGAGAGTACTTCATTTCGTAGAGAAACCTGCTATTGATAAGTATGTCTCATGCGGGCATTATGTCTTTAATAAGGAACAGATAGTTCCTTTCCTGCCAGATATCGGGGATCTTGAACAGACTCTCTTGAAAGATCTGGCTACAAGCAAACTCCTTCAAGCTTACATCTTGAAAGGAAGATGGGTTACAATCAACACGATGAAAGATCTCTTAGAAGCTAGAAAGAGGATGACACTCGAATGATTTACATTGACAAGATCAAAGATGAGAGACTTAGAAAAGCAGTCAAGAAAGTCTATTCTAAATATGGATATAAGTTACATTTTCTCCCATCCTCGTTTACAGGACATCACCATCCTCCAGATGAAAGAGGCTTGGATGGACTTAAGAAGCATATCGAGAAAGTCTGTTGGTTCCTTGATTGTGTGGCAGATGAATTCCTGTATTCTGATGAGGTTAGGGATATCCTCTTAACAGCAGCCTATTTTCATGATATAGGGAAAGTGGAACAAATCAAAGTGAATGAAGAACTCATCTTAAAGTCAAGAAAGGCCAAACACCAAGTAAGGATAGAAAGAGAAGTTAAAGGTCCTGATCTACATGCACAGATAGGCGTTGCTATAGCTACAGAATATTTAAAAGAACAAGGTGTTGATTTCTCCATGATCAAGACGATTACAGAGATTATTGATACTCACATGGGACATTGGTATTACAAAAAACCTCTAACAGAACTACAGAGAATGTTTGCACTAGCAGATTTTGTTGTATCAAGAGATGAGTTCAGAATAGGACGGAAGGAATCTAGATGGACAACGATAAGAAAGAAACTCAAGAGATAGCAAATCCGTCTTTAAGGAAACCTGAAGTTCCTCCTGAGAAAGAGAAAGAAGTGGATGCAGATCCATATTTCTATCTGAAAGAGGAATTGAATAAAGAAAAGACCCAGCATGAGAATGATGTTTCCAATCTGAGACATATGATGTTACTCTTCTTTGTCATTGGAATTATCCTTGGAGCTATTACTATAGGAGTAATCCTGAGATGAATGATCACAGCCTAGAATGGTTCTTCCTAAGTTTCAAACCATGCCACCTTCTTCAAGTTACTGACTATAGAATTCTCATTCATATTTCTGATTATATGCAACTCCTAAAGGATCCAAGAGTCTTGACCTTTCTTAGAGCATATCCTCAAGCCTACAAGGAAATCTTTGGAAGAGAGATATGCACATATCAAACCGAGGAGGAATATCAATGGCAGATCATATTAGGTTAGAAGGCTTGGAAGGAGAAAGGCTTCGCACAATCGTACTTAGTTGTCTTAAGCCTAAACATCAGGTGTATGTTCACAACAGGAAGATCCTAATCCATAAAGAAGACATCGGAGATGGTTGGGGTCTTGTCAAACTCTCAATGATAATGTCAAATGAAGAGACAAAGAGCTGGGAGATTGAGACTTACGAAAAACCCAATGAATTCAGGTGGAAGGTAATCTTATGGGGAACCAAGAAATAAGGAAGGTTTATATCTACTCACAGTTAAATGAATATACTGGAAGGTAATCTTAGAACGAGGAAGAGATAGAGATGAGTGAAAGAGAAGAAACAATCAAGAAGTTTAAAGAACTTTGGCGTTATGGACATCCAAGCTTTTACGATCTCGTAATCAAGATGTGTGAGATTCATGAGGTGAAGAACAAGAGTTATGGCATAGGCAATCCTCTTGGAAACTTCATGGAATGTGAACGCTTTGACATTCCGGCCTGGAAAGGATGCTTGGTTAGAATGTGTTTCGATGAAGAGACTGAGATTTTAACCTCTAAAGGTTGGAAACTATTCTCAGACCTAAAAAGAAATGAAAAGGTGGCTAGTTTGGTGGGAGACAATCTCGAATGGGTAAATCCTCTAGGAATCTATTCTTATGATTATATTGGGAGGATGTATCATCTCGTGACGAAATCCATTGATTTAAAAGTTACTCCCGAACATAGACATCTTGTTAAGACTCGACACTCCTCTTGGAAATTTCTACAACCAGAGGAATTAAAAGAGAAAAGAAGTTTTCGTATAAGGATAGGATGTCATTGGAAAGGAAAAGAACCTATTTTTGCATTTGAGAAAGAGCCTGTCCTATCCAATAATTTTAGATATAGAAGTTTCCAAATCAAAGATAAGAAAGCTTTTATGTTCTTCTTAGGCTTTTGGGTGGCAGAAGGATGCACAAGATCAAATACAGTTGTCAGATTAACACAAACAAATTCTGATGGAAGACAAAAGATCCTCGGAACACTTGCGAGTCTGGGTATAAACCCCAATCTTTCGGGGAAAGAGATCTACTTTTCCAATAAGTCCCTAGTTAGGTTCTTAAAAGAATTCGGGATTGGTGCAAGGAATAAACGGATACCCAAGATAATAAAGGAAAGTCCGACGCCTCTCTTAAAGGAGTTTCTTTCTGGATATCTACTGGGAGATGGTTGGAAAGGGAATACCTGGTGCGCTAGTACTACGAGTAAGAGACTTGCAGATGATTTGATGGAGATAGGAATAAAGTGCCACTTTGCTCCAAAAATAAGTAGGCGAGAAGGGCAGATAATTAAATTCCCAAATCAAAGGCAGTATCAAGGGAAAGAAACCTATAATCTTACTTTCAGTACTTTATTGGAGCCAGAGATTCAAAAAAGAAGAAATCCCTATGAAGAATGGGAATCATACAATGGGAAAGTATATTGTTGTTCCGTTCAAAGTGGCATAATTCTTGTCAGAAGAAATGGAAAACCTTATTGGTCAGGTAATAGTGATAAGATCACCAGACTTTACAATCTGACAGCTAAGTTAGATAATCCAGAATATAAGGATGCCATGCAAATGGAGAGCCTTGAAGACACTTTAATGGATCTGTCTTGTTACAGTCTTCTATGTCTAATACTTCTTAAAGAGAGGAAGAAAAATGTCTAAGCCTGCCCCCGAAGAACCTAAAGAAGGTTCAAATGTCAAAAAGGGAAAAAGATACAAAGGAAGAGCTTGCATGCGAACTGGTTGGAGACAAGATGAATTACCAAAGATAATTAGAGGCATCTGTAAGAAGTATCCAGGAATCACTTATATTGAAGTTAACAAGGATGTTATCAACTGGAACTTCGAAGTCCATAAAGATGAGATTGTTAAGAGGAAATATCCGATAAACAATCCAAGCAAAAGGTGATCATTCTGAAGTGTCCAAAGTGCAGTAGTCAAGAGATTGAGAGATGTCCTTCTTGCTCTGCAGAATACTGGCGTTGCAAGGCTTGCAAATTTGTAGCACCCTTAAGAATATTTGAGGCAGGAAAGTTACCCTCTGAGGGAAATGGAAATGCCTAAAAGAACTTATAAGAGAATTTGGACAAAAGATAAGTTGAATCTTCTAAGAGAGAAATTTAAATGGAGTTCTCAGGCCCAATTGGAAAAGCTCTTGGAATTGACATGGAAACAAATTCAAAACCAGGGAAATCGATTACATCTAATTCGAAGAGCCAGAGGAAATCAACCAATTTTGCTAATACAAGGAGATCCTTTTAATTATTCCAAAAACTCTTATGGATATATACTTATTAGCAATCCAGATTTGGGAATAGATCATAAGATGGCTCATGTCTATGTTTGGGAAAAACATCACGGAAAAGTTCCTCTTGGCTTTGAAGTTCATCATAAAGACGGAAATCCTTCAAATTATTCTTTAGAGAATTTGATGATAGTGAAAAGAGGGAAAGAACATACAATAGCTAATAGACTTTCAAGACTTATGAATGAATGCCATAAAACCGCTTTAGCTAAAAACTGGTGGGACTTCGATGCAAATGGTGTCCCCACAAGAAACATCGGAGAATCTTTGATGCTTATTATCTCTGAGATAACTGAAGCAAGTGAAGGATTTCGAAACGCGGATCTTGAGAATGCTACAGAAGAATTGGCAGATGCCTGTATCCGATTATTTGATTTCTGTAGAGGCTTCAATTTACCTCTTGAAGAGAAATTAATTGAAAAGATGGAAAGAAATAAGAAAAGACCTTCAAGGCATAGGAAGGCTTTTTGATTATCAGGATATGAGAATATGAGTGACGTGTTTGATCGATATATGAATGAAGAGACAATTAGATTGTTTTGTTGCTTTTGTAAGAACAAGTTCTCTCCTAAAGATAGGACTTGTAAGAACTGTGCAAGATATAGTTACTGCCTGAGAGACATCAAGAAAATGCGAGAGTTCTTAAAGAAAGTCCCTTGGTGGAAAGTTGATGAACTTGATGAGGAACTTGATGATCTAATTGAAAAGATTCAGGGACAACAAAGATGTGGAAGTTGTGAAATGTAAATGGTAAAATGTTCCTGCTGCCTCACAGAAGTTAATGTGAATGAATTCATAGATCAAGGTGGTTTCTGCAAAAGATGCCACAAAGAGATAGGTAAGATAATTAAGAAGGGAGGAGGATATGAGCAAATCAGAACCTTCTGGCTCAAGCAACGAGCAGAAGCAGCCAAGCGAACCGTCTTCTGAAGATGAAGATTTCTCCTGTTTCGGAGAATATGGTTCAAGGGTCAAGTGTCCTACTTGTAAGCAATGCTTGACTTGTAAGAACTTCACACATGAGAAGCAAGAAGCTATCTACAAGAAGAAGACTTCCAAATACAAAGGAAAAGGTCATTGGAGCAGGAAGGACTTGTATTAACCTTATATCTCCGAGTAACTAAGAAAGTAGTGGATAGATATGGAAAAGATAGAGAATCATAAAGTACTTGAGATTATTGCTAGGATGATAAGAACCTATCGTGCTCATCATTCTATTTGGAATACAATTTTAGGAACAGAAGATGACTTGTGGACTAAGGATGCTCTTTTTGAAACGTTTGCTACTCCTATTCAATTCAATGCCCAAGAGAAGAATCACACTGAATATTGGTATGAACTTAGAATTGGAACAGAGGAATTTCTACTCATTAAAGAATTATCGAGAGACCTCATTAAAGTCTATAAGTTGCCTCTTTCACCAGGGCAAAGAATAGAAGATGCGAAGCCTATCTTTGAAATAACCTATGAATTCTTAGAAGACTTCTTTAGATACTTGGATGGAGGTAAGATTGATGAGCTGCCTAAGTAAGAAAGAATTTGAAGAACTCAAGAAGAAAGTAGAGCCGGTTAAGAAACTAGCAATGCATAATGATGCAGATGGTATCTCAGCAGGAGTATTGTTATCTTTCATTCTGAATATCAAGAAGGTATGGTCGCCTCCTGACTTTGGAGAATGGCCTATTAAGCCTTACAAGTTGCCTGGGAAGGAAGAATTTGAAATGCCACCAGATATGTGTGTAGACATGGTCCCCCAAGATCCTCAATGGGAAGGACTAGCCATAGATCATCACCCAGGACATCCCTCTGAGGCACAAAGAAAATATCAACTTATCTTCGGAGATGTACCCGCCTCAGTTGTAGTCTATCGTTGCTTTAGAGATTACATACCACCTGAACAACGTTGGAAGGTGGTTGTTGGTGCGGTTGGAGATGTACAACCTGAAACAGTTCCTCCAGAAGTCTGGAGAGAACACCCAGAACTTCTTGAAGGGTCAGTTACCCTTTGGAAGAAATATGGGAAATATTCTAGGTCTAGTCCACTATCAATCAATACACTTCCTCTGTATTGTAAACTAAGTTCAGGAATAAATGCAGCATGCAAGATTCCTGACAAATGGTTCTTAGCTTATTCTGTACTTAGGAATGCAAAGTCTCCTTGGGAACTTTTGAAAGATGCTTCCCTAAAGACAGCAAAGACCTTTGTGAAAGATCAACATGACAAAGTATTGGAAGAAACCAGTCCTATTCTATTGAGGAATGGGATTCTATTCTGGTCATTTTCATCTGAAGTTGCTGTTGAAAGAACTCTTGCTTGGGAACTATGTGAGAAGGAAATGAAAACAGTTGTTGCAATAAATGAATACACAGGACGAGGAAGTATTCGTGGTGTTCTAGCCACTCTTGTCTATGAACACTTCGCTAAGAACGGATTAAAAGCTTCAGGGCATCCAGGATTTGGAGGACTGAGATTGAAGCAGGGTCAGACAGCAGATGATATATACAAGATCCTGGTCGGACTGAAGCTTTAAATAGAACAGGAGTAATGGTAATAAAATAATTGGAGGTAGATGGAAAGAATGGAAAAGAAATCGGAAGATACTCTATTGCGTACCTATGTGAAGAGCACGGGTAAGACAATAGAGGACCTAAAACCACTTTTAGAGAAGGCAAAGATAGAAGCAAAGGACATGGGTTTTGCTGGAAATGATACTATAGTTAAAGCTAGATTCAGGAAGAAGATCAGTTCAATGCTGTACTTTGAGAGAACAGGAAAGACACAGACTCGGAAAGAACCTTTTATCTTTAAAGGATTTCTTTTAGGTGCTGACAGTATAAGAGACATAAGAGAGAACCAGAGACGGAGAGCAATCAGACGTTATGAAGAAGATCCTGAGACTGCTAAACTAGAAGGATGTGCTGATGAACAAGGAACACCATTAGATTCAAGACCAACAGTAAGAAGCAGACGAGGTGAAGAGGTAGACAATCCTAACTATCATAAACCAATCATTGGTAACCAATATGTTCGTGACATCTTTGGTATTGTGGTAAAGGACGGTGAAAAAGTACCTAAACCTAAACTGTTCCAGATGAGTCTCTGGGAAGGTTTCGCTACTAAGTTCACATATAGACCTTTCACACCGATCGAGTTCCGCTCAACAATAAAGTCAGAAGGCCAATTCCTCATTCTCAATGCACCACGAGTAGAGAAAGGTACTAGTGCTTTCAAGAACATAACTATGGAAATAGACTGCAAAGACTGGATCAAGACTGCCCTTAAGGACAGAGAATATGACTTGGATAAATTAGACTTAGCAGTGAAAGCAACAGTCAAGGCAAATGATCCCTGGATTATAGTCAAAGGAATAGTAGACTACATTGACTCTGAGGTCAATCCGAAGACAGGTTCAAGGAGTATTACTCTAGCTGATGTGGAGTCAGGTATGACGGAAACAGTCCGAGTATTCATACCAAAAGATTTCCCACTAGCTTTCAGGGAATATTCCAAAGTCCTAGTATTTGGAAGGCCAAGGAAATGGCGACGCAATGAGGAAGATGAATATTCCTATTCAATGAATGGCATCTCGATATACCCAATACCTGGAGAAACAATAGAAGCAAAAGTGGAATCAGCAAGAAGTGCAGAAGGAGAAACAGCAGAGGAAGAAGGCTGGAACCTCTGGGAGGATTAGGCGATCAACGATGTCAATGATATCAACAGGAACTAAAACCCTTGATTCTTTGTTTGATGGGGGAGTTAGGACTAAAGTCCTTTCCCTTATCTTCTCAGTACCAAACTTAGGGAAGACTTGGTTCTGCTATCAACTAGCCTGCTCGTGCACTAGACCAATCAAATCAGGAGGTCTAGGAAAGAAAGTCCTGTACCTAGATACAGAAGGATTTTTCTTCACTGAAGACATAGAGGCAAGATTCAGGAAATACTTTAAAGCACGATGGCCTGATTGCAAGCCAGAAGACATTGAGATGGAACATGTAGAAGACATCTTCAAACTAGGTGCACTATTCGGCATTCGCTTTGAGATTCTGCAGGAAGAAAAAAGAGTCTCAGTTGTTGCTCAATTCCCTACAGCATTGCAGAATAAAATAGCTGAAAAGAAAAAGATGCCAAAGGATCCTGATGAAAAGAAAGAAACAAAGTCCAAGTTCCAAAAAGTAGACAAAGGACAGTCAACGCAAAAAGACAAAGACTGGATAGAGAAAGCACCAATATGGCAGAAGATCAAGACAGGTGAATATGGTCTAATAGTCATAGACTCAATCACTGTCCCAATAAAGAGCGAAATACCGGCGGCTACACAGAACTTCCCAGCAAGGACAAGTCTATTACAGACGTTACTTGGAGCATGTTATCCAATAGCACGAAGAGGAGATGTAGCTATCTTCATAACCGACCACATAACTAGCAATCCTATGGGTCCTGGATATGCCTATGGCATTGGAAACCCTTGGGGTGGTAACAATATGCTCTACTATATCAAACATATCTTTGGACTATACAGAGGCTTGAAAGATCAATGTGAGAAGTATGCGCCTGATGGGCAAAGAGTTAGAAGGATGCAAAGATATCGATTCCCTGGACTAGATCAAACGACAGTTGCTGTTAAACTAGAGAAGGACAAAGGATATGCTGATCTCCCAGATGGAGGAATGGCTCAGCCAGCAAGTGCTGGAACAGGGGAGGAAGCATAAATGTCAACTAAAGCAAAATATGATGAAGCAGAGCCAGTATACTATTGTATCTGGACGGATGACAAGATCGTCTGCAAGATTAGAACGCAATATAAACTTAAACCCGAAAGTTTAAGTATGTTTTGTGCTATCTGTCCCTTGAGGATTGCCGATGCCGAGAGAAGTATGCTCAAAGTGCGGAAGGAAACTTGATGGGAAACATCCAAGCCGTTGCAAGGCGTGTGCCGCCAGAAGCGCTAAGGAATGGTATCATGTACATAAGAATGATCCAGGAAGAAAAGCACGAAGAGCTCTTTACAGCAAAGAATACTATAAAACCTTCACAACAGACTATTGGAATGCTAAAGTGGGGAAACGGAGAAGAGCAAGAAGATTCGAACTCAGATCCAAGATTCTTGACATGCTTGGAAGGAAATGTGCTCTTTGCTCTTTTGAGGATGAGAGGATTTTGGAGATTGACCATATACATGGCAAAGGTAGTCAAGAGATTAAAAGTTTTCGAAACAAAAGCTGGAATTCTTATCTTAAAATGGTCCTGGAATCAGTCAAGAAGCAAGAAGGAAAATATAGACTGCTGTGCCCGAATTGCAATAGATTGGAAGCTTGGAAAAAACTTCACCACTCCTAATTGTCGAAACTACACTGAACTTCCACTTAACAAGATAAAGTGCATCAAGAACAAATAACAATCCCCTTTTCTTTTTTCTATTCAGAAGGTAATAACTTGACAAAGAAACGCCTTAGTCAAAAAGAAGTTGCTGTATTTAAACAGATAGCTGGGGAAAGGAAATGTTCTCGGTGCAAACTATGGACTAAGGATTATGAAGTAACCATTAATGGAGAAGTAATCTGCAATCTTTGTGGAAGAACACTTATACCACAAAAGATACTTCTTGAAATAGTAAAAGCTGCAGAAGCACATTCCAAGTTTGCAGACTACTATAAGGAATTAATTAAGGAGTTAAAGAAAGATGAGCCAAATAACATTGGACAAAAGCCTACTCCCTGAGAAGAAGAAAAGCCTCCCTAGTATTAATGATACTAATGGAGCAATTCCTGTAGCACCGTCTAAAAATGGGAATGGCTCCAATAATAAGTCCAAGTCTATACAGATAGAAGGACTTTGCAAAATGTATGTTGATGTTCATGAACCAGATGAGATTGTTGAAATGTTAAGAAGCGCAAAAGGAATCTACGTTGAAAGGAAAGCTCTCAAGTCTGGTGATTATGCCTGGTCAAATATAGGAATAGAAAGAAAGACTCTCAATGATTTCTATAATTCAATTGTCCATGGAGATAGACATATCTGGAAACAGATCTTTAACTTGAAGCATGTTTTCGATCGACCCATGCTAGTTATTGAGAGATGGGATGATGCATTCTTTTCCAACAGGCAGATGGAAAAGACAGTAAGAGGAGCAATTGCAAGCATCTTCCTAATGGGAGTCTCTGTTCTAGCTATCCCTGGAAAGGGACAGAATATACAACCGTTTGTTGATCAGATAGCATATCTATTCTTCTCTTCAGATAAGAAGGGACTTAGTATGAGACCTGTTCATGAGAAGACTAAGTCTGAAAAGAAGAGGGATGTCTTATCAGATGTACTAGCTATGGTGCCTATGATAGGGAGAGCACAGGCTAATCAACTGGCAGATCATGTCAATTCAGTTGAAGAACTCTGCAATATGTCTGATGAAGATCTTAAGAAGATTTGCCCTCACCTAGGACCTGAAAGGATATCTGCTCTTAGATGGGTACTTAATGGAAAGGAATGGAAGAAAAAATCAAAGGAAGGACAAGATGCAAAAAGAATGTCCTGAATGCCATGGGATAGGGTTTACCATAGTCAGAGGTAAAATAGAACGCTGGGAAAGAATCAAATGTCCTAAATGTAAAGGAAAAGGTTTTCTCGATGAATCTCCTTTCAAGAAGGAGGTAAACAAATGAATGAAGGCATATGGACTAACATAAAATACAAGAATGAAGTCGTAGATGACACTCTTGAAGAAACTGATCCTGGGAAATACAGACCAACGATTTATCTCTGGGTAAGAGATACTCAACTCAAACGACTTCGTTTAACCATTAAAGGGTTCAGGCCATACTTCTATGTCCCAACATGGCTAGAGAGCAAAGCTAACAATATCCTTGCTATGCCTGAGATAGAAGAGAAAGAACTTTGTACGTTTGGGAAGTTAGAACTCTTTAGGTTATATACATATATTCCTGGACATGTCACTAAGATAAAAAGAGTAATTCAGAATGCCTTTGCTCAAGCAGCCGTTCGAGAAGGAGATGTTCTCTTTGAACTCCGATATCTTATTGATCAGGGTTTACGTGGAGAAGTTAACTGGCAAGATATTAGTAATCCTGTTCCTATACAAGAAGATCTCAATATCCTTCTAAGAAGAATATATGTAGATACAGAGATCTGGTCTGAAAGAGCAGTTAAGGAAGGAAGACTCTGGTCTAAAGAATTTGTCAAGTGCATAAGTGCTTATGATAATTATGAGAAGATCTACTACACATGGTATGTCAATCCACACGATCTACTACTGAAAGGAGACAAGACTTGGAAGATCATCTGGTGTCCAACCGTTTCAGGTATGGTCGTTAAGTTTCTGGAATATGTTAGAGATAGAGATCCGGATGTAATTACAGGTTATAATATAGACTTTGATCTTCTGAATATTCGAGAAGAGGCTTTACGCAGAGGCAAGAGCAAGGAATTAGATTACTTGGGAGCGCTCTGGGATTTGGGATATTCCTTGAAAGAACCTGTCATGAAGAAGCATAGAATCAGAGGAGCAGACTGGGCACGAAGAGGATTATTGCTGGATGGTCGGGAAGTTATAGATATCTTGGATTTAATTAGAATGATATCAAGATCACAGTTAAGAGAATATACTCTCGACTTTGTCTCCAAGAAATTTATAGATAAGTCAGAAGGAAAGCACAGGTATAACGGAAAGCCAATCGCTCCCAATTTGATTGAAGTGTGGACAAAGGCTCCGAAAGAAGTCCTATATTATAATAAGCACGATGTAGAACTTACTGTTAAACTAGATGAGAAGAATGACCTAATTAACTTCCTTGACATGTTGAGGAAGACAGTTGGAGTCCAATTGAATGATGCCTTCTCAAATCAGAGGATGATTGACACAGAATGCTTGAGAAGAAGAAAGTCTCCATTACCATCAAAGTTTACTCCCAAGGGTGATAAGCCAGAGGGTTCCTATAAAGGAGCACTAGTCGTTCAACCTGTTCTTGGTCTGCACAAATGGGTATTCTCTCTTGATTATAAATCACTATATCCAACTATCATTCGCACTTTCAATATAGATACTGATACTTATGTCTCAGATCCAAATCTATTGCCCAAAGGGAAAGCGGTCTATTCCTTTTCGAATGATGATGGTACTAAGACATGGTACTTCCTCAAATCTCCGAGAGGTTTATTCCCTCAGATGCTTGATGACTTTACTATATTGAGAGAGTCATTAAGGAAGAAAGAAAAGGAAGAGAAAGATCCAAACAAGAAGAAGCTTTTTGATGTCAAGCAGGAAGTAATCAAAGTCCTATCAAACGCGGTTTACGGAGCATTTGGCTATAGGAGCCGAAAGCATTCTCTAGAATGTGCTGAAGCTATCACCACCTTCGGTCAAAAGATGATCAAGTTGGCCGCTCAAGTTACTGAAGAGAAAGGCTTTAAGGTCATATATGGAGATACAGATTCTATCTTCGTCCAACCGAAAACAGATGGCTATGGTGAAACTTATAATGAGGCTATTAGATTACAGGACACACTAATGGATAAGATTCCTGGATTTACTAGCAAGTTCAATGTAGATGAGAAGAATCTCTTTGTTATCAACTTGGAGAAAATCTATGATTCCTTCTTCATGGCAGTGAAGAAAAGATATTGTGGTAGAGTCATTAAGAAGGATGGAAAGACAGATCTTGATGTCAAAGGACTGGACACTAAAAGAAGTGATACATCAGAGTTCGCTGCTGGATTGCAATCTCGGTTGCTGGATACTTTACTTTCTGGAAGAGCAAAAGGTGAATTAGCTAAGCAAATAGCTCAAGAGTTAAACAGTGTTGACAAGATAGAGTTACAAAAGATTGGAGTCCCATCAGCTATTTCAAAACCACTGAAGACTGGATACAAGAAGAACAATCCTGTTCAAAAGAAGGCTGCAGAGAATTCAAACACTTATCTTGGGACGCATTTCGATTATGGATCTAAACCTCTAAGGATCTACATTAACATTCCACCAAGGGAGGCAATCTTCACGCATTCTGGGAAGAAAACAGATGCTGAGAAAAAGGAGCAGGAAACTATCCTAAAGAGTTTGAATGTCATTGCATTTGATGAGACAACCGTGTTTCCGAAGTGGGTTGAGATAGACTTCCCTCGGATGATCAAGCTCACAATTAAACCAAAGATAGCAAAGTTCCTGGAGTCTTTAGAGATTCCTTGGGATGAGATCGAAAACCTCTTAAGACCTGAATTCCAAAGGAAGAAGAAGATTAAACAAGAACCAGAGAAACCAAAGGTCACATTGGATAGGTTCTTTGGAGGAAAGGAAAGTGCTTAAGTTTCCAACTAGAGCATTCAAAGAAAATAGACTTGTTCTCTCAAGGGAAGAACTGGAAGAGAAGTCGATTGAATGTAATGCAGTAGGAAAGAGTTGCGAAGTAGGATTATACTCCTTTGCAGAATGGCACAATTCTGATCCTATAATAGAATCTGTAATCATAGACAAGGTTGTCTTGAAAGGAGACTCTCAAGTCCTAATGAAGATAGGAGACAAGAAGTTCGAGGAAGGAACGGAATCTGTCCTTTTGTTTGACGGTCAAGATCACCTTCTATTAATAGATGAGCCAAAAGACAGTGTAGAGGAACTAGAGCAAGAAATGTATCCAGATGTGGTTGTAATCAAGGATGTATACAAAAAGATAACCTTACCAAATTTCCTAAACCTTAAAAGTGGCCAAATGTCTAAGGTAATTAAGAAGTGGAAAAGAGATGCCTAAGACTGTCAATTGGATTTCGGATTTCCCGCTTCGGGGAAGCAGTTTCAGTACGGTTACCTATGAACTCTTAACACGAATGCCTAAGGATTATTACTTCAATGTTTTGAGCCTAGGATATGAAGGAATGCCTCTCAAGTTAGCAGACAACATCAGGGTCTTTGAACTTCAGAAATCTTACCAATTGAAATATTACTATTCCAAATTGAAGCCAGATATCTCTGTTGTCTTTCATTCATTCTACCTACTTAGTTCAATGATGAATGAAATAGACTCGATCTCTGGCAAGAAGATTCTTTACCT
>Ga0315282_10003370_pt1 | contig 28712 bp, 16 predicted proteins | sample YL17G07_20_MG_FD_203693 | JGI IMG/M metagenome (GOLD analysis project Ga0315282, IMG submission 203693) | Sediment microbial communities from Yellowstone Lake, YNP, Wyoming, USA - YL17G07_20 | ecosystem: Environmental > Aquatic > Freshwater > Lake > Sediment | place: USA: Wyoming | collected... | reverse complement strand
CCCCCGCCCTGGCGGGGCCGGGCACCCTCAAGGATACCGGCCTGTTGGTCCCGACGCTCACGCCCGAGTTCACCTGGACCGCCGTGGCGGGCGCCGCGGCCTACCGGCTCGACATCTACAAGGCGGGCAGCACCAAGCCTGTCTACACCAACATCTCACTGACGGGCACGAGCCTGACGATCCCCGCGGGCATCCTGACGAGCGGCACGAAGTACCGCTGGGAGATGAAGAGTTACGCGGGAGGAACGGGGCTTTCGTATTACGGCCGCGGGTACGTTCCGCTGGCGTGGGCGGCCAACTATGACCGCCTGGGCACGGCGATCGGCCAGCCGCTGCTGGCCCAGCCCGACCTCGCCCTTCAGCCCGACATCGCCTACCAGATCATGTCGTACGGGATGATGCACGGCTCCTTCACGGGCACAGCGATACTCAAATACATCAACGCGAAGACGACCGATTACGTGGGCGCCCGCAAGGTCACGTGCGGCGACACCCGCGGCGCGCTGGTCGCGGGGTACGCCAAGGACTTCGCCTCCTTCCTGAAGGACAGCATGGTCGCCTGATGCGGCGGGAAAGCCGGTGCAGATATGGGGGTCAGACCCCTTTTCCCCTGGATGCGCCTGGCCAGTTCCCTGGCCTTGGACCGCTTGTAGTCCACGCCGGCTTGCTGGTCCACGAGGGGACCCAGGCCGGTTCCCCAGCCGAACATCTCGCCGAAGACGTTGTAGCCGGCGGCCAGTAATCCCTTTCTGACGCCTCCGCTCCAGTTCTGAATCGCGCTGCCCCCGCCTGCCCCATCCAGGTAGTAGACGTAGCGTGCCGGAATGCACCGCGCCGGTTCCGGATCGGCCGTCAGGGCGCACCCCGCCGCCGGCAGACAGGCCAGCATGGTCAGCCCGACGATCGTAGCGGCTCGCCCATGCTGAAACATGCCCGGCCCTCGCGCAGACTCCATCCTTCTTCATTTTAGCGGACCGAGCCCCGGCTCGGAGGGCATTTTCTGCATTCCTCTTGTCACCAGCAGGCGCCCTGCGATGTTGCGGACTTCCAGCGACGATGACCTGCTCCTCGCAGCATCCAACTGCCTGCCCCCTACTTGACCTCGGCCCACACCACGCGTTTCTCGCCGCCGCAGGTCCAGATGCAGCCCTTCACCGCGACGTCGCGACCCTTCAACTCGGCGTTGGTTGCACCGGCCACGGTCTGCGGCATCACCTTGACGCTCGCGCCGTCGGCCGAGACGGTGTACGCGTCCTTCTCGACGGCGGCGACCTTGCCCTTGAACGTGACCAGCGTCCCTTCCGGCTGGTCTGCGAGTTTCCGCAGCGGGAACTCGTGGTAGCCGGTCATGGGCGAGACGACGACCGCCTCGGCGCTGGAGTAAGGCGTCTCGTTGTGCTGGGGCGACTTGTCGCGAATCTTGAACTCGTAGCGGTACTGGCCGTCGGGCAGCGGCGGAGTCTTATAGAAAGGACTCTCGAGCCACCCGCTGTCTGGCCCGTTGCCGCCGGCGCAGTGGAAGAAGTACTCGACGGGCTGGGGCTCGATCTTCGGGCATCCGTTCTCGCCGGTCACGGACATGGCCCTCATCGCCACACAATTCCCGAGCGTGGCATAGGGGAGGCTCTGCCACTGGCCGACGCGATAGCGGGCGGGGGGCGTATCGTCTCGGGCCGTGGCGGACTTGGCGGCGGAGACCTTGCCGGTGTTCCCCCAGCCGTCCCTCGCCTGGACCGTGTAAGAGTGCGTCGTGCCCTCGGCCAGGTCCTTGTCGGTCCAGGTCGGGCTGGATTGCCAGCCGGAGGTCTTGCCGTCGCTGCGGGTGAACTTGTATTCCACCAGTGTGTACGCGTCCTTCACCTTTCTGGCGGTCATGCGGATGGCGGTGGTGCTGATGCCCGCAGGGCCGACCTCGAATTCAGCCGCCTGGGGCGCGGCCGTGCCCTTCGGCAGCGTCACTCGCGCCGGCGGCGAGGCCGGGGTTTCGTTGCCGAACTTGTCCCGCATCTTGAATGTGTAGGCGTAGGTCTTGCCCGGCTCGAGCAGGCAGTCGGTCCAGCGGTTGCTGGATATCCAGCCGCTCGAGTGCCCGCCGCCGCTCGTGCAGGTGAAGGAGTACTCGACCCACTTCGAGTCATCGGTTCCCTTGGGCGCCGACATCACGGCCGCCGTGTCGCCCAGGGCGGTGGGGTCCATCAGGAACCCCGGCGTCGCGGCCGTCGGCGGCGTCGTGTCGCGCGGTTCGGACACAACCGCGGCGCTGCGGTTCTTCATCTGCTCGGCCAGGGCCGCAATCGCCGGGGCCTCCTGGGCCTCGACGTAAACGCGGAAGTCGGTGATGAGACCCTTGAAGTAATCGCCCTTCTCGCTTCGGCCGATGAAGGTGCAATCGTTGCCGGCCAGCGTGTTCGGGGCGAGCACCATGTCGGGGTCGAGCGTCATCGCCTTGTTGCTTGCGACCTCCTTGCCATCGACATAAAGCGTGCCGGTGTCGCCCTTCAGCGTGACGGCCACGTGCGTCCAGGTTCCGACGGGCAGGGCCGACGGCCCGGCGAGCGCCTGCTCGCCGCCCTTGCCGCTCGCGCTGATGGCGAACTTGACCTTGCCTGCCGCATCCTTGGGCGTCAGGTACGCGTACTTGCCGCCGCCGTCGCCGAAGTGGAAGATCCGCTGGTCGGCCGGGCCGCCCGCCCAGTTGACCCAGGCGGCAATGGTCGTGTCGCCGAAATCAGCGACGTCCCGCTTCAACTCGACGTACTGGTCCTTGCCGTTGAGTTCCAGTGCCCCGCTGCATCCTTTGTCGTCGATGGCAACGGTCCGCGGGCCGCCCATCAGGTAGCCGTGCATCACGCCGAAATGGTCGAGGGCGTAGACGGGGCTTTGGCGAGTGAACGGGTAGCGGCAGCACAGCGCGCCGGAATCGGGCCGGCCATCGGCGTATTTCTGGTCGGTGCCCCACACCCAGCACATCAGGACCTGGTGGTCGATGTTCGCTCCATTGCAGCAGTCGCCGTCCTTGATGGCGTAGCCGCGGACATCCGCGCCGCCGAAGTCGTGCGTATTGCCCTTGATGGTCGCGCTACCGTGCAGTTCGCCTTTGTCGCGCAGGTAAGCACGCTCCAAGGCCCGGCCGTTCTCGTAGACCTTCCAGTTGTTCTGGACGGTCGCCCAGTCGCGGACCTTGCCGTGGTCATAGACCTGGGCGTTGCCGCTGACCAGGGCATGCCCGCTCACCCTGGCGCTGTCCTTGACGACCGCATTGTCCATGACCACGGCATAGTCTTCGATGCGAGCGCTGCCCATGACCTTGGCGCTGCCGAGGACCATGGCATCGGGGCCGACGTACGCGGTGGGTTCGACCTTGGCCGAGTCGGCCACGAAACCGCCGCCGTTCGGGTGAGCCTTGCCCGAAACGCCTGCGGGCTTCGCCGGCTTAGACTCGTACGCGGTGGCCTTCGTATTCACGAACGAGACCTCGTAGGCCTGCGGCTGGAGCGGCAGGCCGGAGATGAGCGGACGCGAGAAACCTTCGAACGGCATGAAATCCGGCGTGGCGGAGACCGCCAGGAACAGTCTGTTCTCGTCGGCCGCCAGGGTGATCGAGTTGACGCCGCCGCTCGACATCGTGCCGTAGCGCGGCTCGCCGTTATCGTTGACCGCCACGAAGGTGGCCCGCCAGTCGGAGCGCCGCGTGGCGTCCCAGAGGGGCTTGAAGTTGACGGTCACCGCGTAGCCGCCGCCGGTCTTCCCGTCCAGGGCGATGGGCACCACGTTGTAGCCGCCCTGCATCGGGGCGTGGGCGAACGGGACGCGGAACCAGGTGCCGTCGCCGCCGCGCCGCACCAGTTCCGTGTAGGCCCGCCGGTACATCTCCGAAAAGGGATCCATCGTGCGGGGGCTTTGTTTCTGGAAGTACGGCTGCCGCTCGTAGTCCCACATGACGTTGCGGGCGGCCATGCGGCCCAGGGCGTCCTTGATGGCGTTGTAGGGATCGGTCGAGCCGGAGGTGTCGAGGCGGGCCATGGCGTCGAAGATGTACTCGGCCCCCTTCGCCCTGTTTCCCTTCGCCTCGGTCCAGACCTTGGTGATGAACGCATATCCATACCGCGGTTCTTCCTTGAAGTACTCCCATATCTGCCAGGAATCGTAGTAGTTCCGGCCGTGCGGCACGGAGAGGAACGGCTGCGTGCCGACGCCGCCCGGCCCGGGGTGACTGTTCTCGAACTGGAGTTGGAGCCAGTTGGCCGTGGCCTCGTGCCACATGCCGTCGTACGGGGTCTCGTTGAACCCGCCCGCGTTGATGATTACGGTGTGCCCGTACTCGTGCGGCGTGGCGCCTGAGGGTGGATCGAACCTGAGGTACGTGGGCGGGAGCGCGAAGAGCGGAAAGCCCCACTCATCGCACGCGCCCCACGCGCCGCCCGCCCAGATGCCCGTATTGTTCATCACCAGGTTGGCCCGGTAGAGCATGGCGTCCTGGAACTTCGGGTTGCAGGAGTTGCCGGGAATGTGGAATCCCATGCCCTTGGGCGCCGGGTCGTGAAGTCTGTGCCACAACTGTTCGAGCATCTGGAGATTGCCCTGGACGAGTTCCTCGGTGACCCTGGAGAAGTCGGCATTCTCATTCTTGTCCTTGCCGGCGCCCTTGCCCCAGAGGATTCGGAAGTGCTCGGACCGGCGGGAGTTGTAGTCGGGATCGCCGCTCTTGAACTTCCGCTCGTTGTCCTGCCAGGCGGGCGTCGCCCCTGCGGCCAACGCGGGAAGAACGCCCGCACTCAACAGCAGCCCCGCCAGCACGGTGATGCAGGTATTGCTCTTGCTCACGTTCCTTGCTCCTCGCGTCTGATGCTTGTGGCTCTTGCCATCTCGGGTCCCGCGTCGGACGCCCATCGGCGGCGTCCGGGGAGGCAGTGTACCAGATTCCTGCCTACGGGTGAATGCCCACAAGGTCAACATGGGCATGTGGGGGGTGCGCGGCACGAACCCATCAGCCGGCGATCCGTCGCAGAGCCGAAGGGGAGCAGCAAGTCATGAGTTCTGAGGGTCCTCGTCGCCCTCCGGCACCAGCCGGTATCCGACCCCCCGCACGGTCTGGAGGCATCCGCGGGCGCGGCCGAGTTTCTTCCGCAGCGCGGTCAGGTGCACGTCGACGGTGCGGTCCGTCACGACGGTGTGGACCCCCATCGCCTGGTCGATGAGTTGGTTGCGCGTCAGGACGCGCCCGCGGGCGGCCGCCAGCGCCACGAGCAGCCGGAACTCGGTCAGGGTCAGCGAGACCGCCTCCTCGCCGACCTGGGCGACGTGGCGGGCGGTGTCGATGAGGATGGGGCCGACCTTCAGGCGTTCCTTGCCGGCCCCTGCCGCCGCGCCGGCCCGCCGCAGGACCGCCGTCACACGCGCCACCAGGACCGACAGGCTGAACGGCTTGACCACGTAATCGTCGGCCCCCAGGAGAAGCCCGACGACGATGTCGCTCTCCTCGCCCTTGGCGGTCATCATGATGATCGGGACGGCGGCCGTGGCGGGATCCTGGCGCAACTCCTGCACCAGGGCCGTGCCGGACATCACGGGCAGCATGATGTCGACGAGCACGAGGTCGGTCTGCCGCGAGCGGACTTTCTCCAGACCCGCGCGGCCGTCGTGCGCCACGTCGACGGCGTATCCTTCGCGCACCAGGCGCCGGGCCACAAGGTCGGCCATGTCGCGCTCGTCTTCCACAATCACGATGCGTTTCTTTGCCATGTCACCACTATTCTACATCACCACCGTAACCGGCGGCAATGCTCCCCGCCACATTTAACGCAATCTTAACAAGCCCTCAATTGGCCCTTAGGACGACGCCGGGATAATAGAAATAGATGAGCATGGCAGTTTGAGGGCGGGCGGTGACGATGGAAACAAGAACTCGGAGAAAGGGGCAGGGCCAATGAAAATGAAAACGAAGTCCGCAGCGAGCGTCGTCCTGGGAGGCGCGCTGGCAGTTCTGGCAGGCCTGGCGGCCTCGGCCATGGCGGCCGCGGAAGCCGGGAAGCAGACGCTCCAGATCGAGGGCTCGACCACGGTCGGCCCGATCGCCGAAGCGTTTGCGGAAGCGTTCATGAAGGCCAACTCGAACGTCCAGATCACGGTCAAGATGACCGGCAGCGGCGACGGCGCGGCCGCGCTCATCGACGGCAGGTGCCAGATCGCCACCATGAGCCGCTTCATGAAACCTGAAGAGTACCAGAAGGCGGTCGACAAGAAGATCCTGCCGTGCCCGCAAGCCGTCGCCATGGACGGCGTGTGCATCGTGGTGCACCCCTCCAACCCGGTGAAGGCCACCTCGCGGGTCCAACTGCACGACATCTACACCGGCAAGATCACGAACTGGAAGGACCTGGGCGGTCCGGACATGCCCATCGTCGTCATCAGCCGCGACACCTCCTCGGGCACCTACGAGGTCTTCGCCGAGAAGGTGATGGGCAAGGACAAGATGTCAGAGAAGGTCGAATATGTAAACTCCAACCCGCAGGCCCATGCCCGCGTGAAGACCACGGCCGGGGCCATCGGCTACGTCGGCCTGGGATTCCTGGATGCGAGCGTCAAGGCCCTCCCGGTTGACGGCGTGACCGCCAACCGCAAGACCATCGCCACCGGCGTCTATCCGATCAGCCGGCCGCTGTTCTTCTTCACGAACGGCTATCCCGATCTCGGCTCGACGCTCCATTCGTTCTGCACGTTCTTCCTGACCGAGAAAGGGCAGGAGATTATCGAGGCCAAGGGTTTCGTGCCGCTTACCAACTACTAGAGGGATGCCCTTATGAGGTAAGCCATGGCGCAGGCGGCAGACACAGTCGAGGCGAGACCGAGGAGCGCGGCGGCCGAGTTTGATCGGCCGCTGCTGCTTACTCCCCGGGAGAACCTGACGGGCTACGTCGGTTCGCGCGCAGGCCGGGCGGCCTTGTTCCTCGTGACCACCACCAGCGTCGTGGCGGTCCTCCTGATTTTCGTTTTCATCATCCGCGAGGCTGTGGCGTTTTTCGTCGATCCGGCCGCGCTGCCGCCGCTGGACTGGACCTCGGCGGTGTCGGCCCTTGCCTGGGCGCGGGCAGCCCTGAGTTCCATCGGCGCGCGACTCGCCGAACTTCTCGGCGGCACCCAATGGTATCCCGAGGCCGCGAGCCCCGAGTTCGGCGCCCTGTCTATCCTCGTGGGTTCGCTGTACGTGACGGGCGGGGCGCTTCTGATTGCGGTGCCCGTCGGCCTCCTGGCCGCCGTGTGCCTGAGCGACATCCTGCCGTTCGCCGCGCGCCAGGCCGTCAAGCCGGTGGTCGAGATTCTGGCGGCGATACCGTCTGTGGCCTACGGGTTCTTCGCGGTGCTGGTTCTGGCCCCCTGGATGCAGGAGCACCTCGGCGTCTCGACCGGAACGAACGCACTGAACGCGGCCATGATCCTGGCCGTCATGGCCATTCCGACGATTGTGAGCGTTTCGGAAGATTCGCTGACGGCCGTCGGCAGGGAACTCCGCGAGGCATCTTATGCCTGCGGCGCCACGCGGGCCGAAACGATGGTGCAGGTGGTCATCCCGGCGGCACACAGCGGCATCATCGCCGCCGTCATCCTCGGCATGATGCGGGCCATCGGCGAGACGATGGTCGTCTGGATGGCCTCCGGCAACGCCGCCCAGATTCCCAGCCCCTGGTGGGACCTGACGCAGTCGGTCCGCACGATGACGGCCACCATCGCGGGAGAGATGGGAGAGACCGTTCAGGGTTCTGAGCACTATCGCGCACTGTTCGCCATCGGGTTGCTCCTGCTGGCGTTCACCTTCGGGTTGAATCTCATCACGGAGCATTTCCTCCATCGTGTCCGGCGTGCCGGGGGGACATCGCCATGACCCGCCGGCCTCCCATCCTTGAGCCTGTGCGGCCCGGCCGCATCCTGCGGCTTCGCAGCGCGATGGACAGAGTGTTCACCGGCTTGGCGTCGGGATCCATCCTCCTGATTGGCCTGGCGCTGCTGGTCGTCCTGGCGCCGATGCTCTGGCGCGGGGCCACGGCGGTGGTCTTCAGGGGGACGGTCGAGTTTCGCCGGATGCAGTTGGAGCAGTTCGGCCGCGGCAGCCCGGCGGGCCTTGGGACTGAGATGGCCGATGTCTCGCGCGCCCGACAGCCGGTGTATGACATGCTGGATCGGTTCAGCCGCGGCATCGCCACGGAAGACCTGGAGAAGGAGGCCCGTCGCATAACCCGAGAATTCGGAAAACAGTTGGACAGGCGCGACACACCCGCCCAGGAGCGCGCCGAACTGCGGTCTTTGGCGAAGCGTCTGCGAGACGATTTCAGCGAGGCCGTCGAATCAAGCGACAAGGCCGCAGCCCGGGAAGCGTTGGGCCGGGTACTTAAGCACGCGGACGACCCACGCCTGAAAGGAACCGTAGCCGAGGGTTTCTTCGCGTTGGCGAGCGACTACCGGCGCGTGCTTGAGACCGTGGATCTGGGTCGCCGCGCGGAGTACGCGAAGGCTCTTGGCGAAGTCCGGGACGCGATCCAGGCCCTCTTCGGCCCGCGGCCCGGCGAACCCCGACCGCCCCTCGTCATGGACCAGTACGGGGCGACGCGGTGGGACATGGCCGAGAAGCAGTTGGCGCGGCTCTTGGTGGCCGAAAAATGGGTCGAGGTCCAGCCGGGCCAGCCGCTTCAGCGGGTTGAGGTGCCGCGCGAGCGCGAGTTCGCCGGGACCGACCTTGCGCCGCTCTTCCCGCTGGTGCGCGAGCACGCGGCCGACATGTTCCGTCCGCAGACGACGCTTTACTGGCAGTATTTCATCGATGACAGCCTCTCGGGCCACTACTTCGGCGGCGTGGGGCCGGAAATCCTCGGGACCCTGCTCGTGACGGTGCTGGCCATCGCGTTTGCCCTGCCGCTGGGCGTTATCTCGGCCGCGTACCTTGTGGAGTGCGCCGGCGACGGCCGCATCGTTCGCCTCATCCGCACGTGCATCAACACTTTGGCCGGTGTGCCGAGTATCGTCTTCGGGCTGTTCGGGCTGGCCTTCTTCGTTATCTTCCTGTTGCCGAAGTTCGGGCTGCCGCAAGGCTCGAGCATCCTGGCGGGCGGTCTTACTTTGGGGCTGCTGGTGCTGCCGATCATCATCCGCGCGAGCGAGGAGGCCATCCGTTCCGTGCCGCCGACCTACAAGGAGGCCGCCCTTGCCCTCGGGGCGAGCCGCCTGCGGTGCTTTGTGACGGTGACGCTTCCTGCGGCGCTGCCGGGCATCCTGACGGGCGTAATCCTTGGCCTTGGGCGCGCCGCCGGCGAGACGGCGCCCATTCTGTTCACCGCCGCCGTGGCTATCGGCCCCACGGCGTGGCCGCCGTGGTCGGCCGTGACCAAGCCGGCCTGCACTCTGGCTTACTCCAGTTACAACATGGCCGTTGGCGACCGGCTGGCCGCGCTGGTGCCGCACAACCAGTATGGCATGGTGATGACGCTTATCCTGCTGGTTCTCATTCTGAATATTGCAGCCATCCTCGTGAGGTCCCGCATGGTCAAGCGGCTGCGCGGACAGTAGGCAGGCAGGTGCACCGTGAGTGATACGTTGAGACTCAAGGAGGCGGAAATGGCGGAACCCGGTGATTCTCCGGCCCAGATGCCTCAGACTGCCGAGGCGCCGGACAAGACGGTGCGGCCGCCGGCGCCCGAACACTTTGCCGCGGCGGGTCCGCGACGTATCTATGGCGAACCCCTCATCCGCTCGCGCGATTTCTCCCTGTTCTACGGTCAGAAGGTCGGCGTCAGGCAGATCACGATGGACATCCACCCCCGGTCCGTTACGGCGATCATCGGCCCGAGTGGCTGCGGCAAGAGCACGTTCCTTCGCAGCATCAACCGCATGAACGACCTCATTCCGAACGTGCGTGTCGAGGGCCGCCTGGAAGTTGCCGGAATTGACGTTTACGACCGGCGCGTGAACCTGCCTAACCTGCGCCAGCAGGTGGGCATGGTGTTTCAGAAGCCCAACCCATTCCCCAAGAGCATCTATGACAATGTCGCCTACGGGCGGCGCTTCCAGGGGTTCCGCCACCGGGGCGAACTGGATGAAGCCGTGGAACGGTGTCTGCGTGCCGCCGCCCTGTGGGACGAAGTCAAGGACAGCCTGCGCAAGTCAGCCCTGGCCCTCTCGGGCGGCCAGCAGCAGCGCCTGTGCATCGCGCGGGCGCTGGCCACGCAACCAAAGGTGCTGCTGATGGACGAGCCGTGCTCGGCCCTGGATCCCATCGCGACCGGGCGCATCGAGGAACTCATCGCTGACCTGAAGAGCGCCTACACCATCGTCATCGTCACGCACAACATGCAGCAGGCCGCCCGGGTCAGCGACCGGACGGCCTTCTTCTGCCTCGGCGAACTCATCGAGTACGATTGGACGAGCATCATCTTCACCAAGCCGACGAAGAAGAAGACCGAAGACTACGTGACCGGCCGCTTCGGATGACGGTCAGGATCGCGTGATCGGAAGAAAGGAGCATCGCCGTGGCAAAGCCCAAAGTCCTGTTCCTCTGCACCGCCAATTCGGCACGAAGCCAGATGGCCGAAGCCTTTCTGAGAAAGTACGCCGGCGACCGCTTCGACGCTTACAGCGCCGGACTGGAGGCCACGGACATACACCCCTACGCCAGGAAGGTCATGGCGGAGATCGGGATCGACATGGCCGGTCAGCGCGCCAAGGGCGTCAGCGAGTTCCTCGGCAAGATGAACCCGGCCTATGTCATCATCGTGTGCGAGAAGGTCCGCCAGAGGTGCCCGACGGCGTTCCCCGCCACCGGCGCCACGATGATCGCGTGGCCGATTGGTGATCCGGCCGAGGCCGAAGGCAGCGAGGAGGACAGGCTCAATAAGTTTCGCCAGGCCCGCGACCAACTCGATGCCAGAATCAGGGAATGGCTCGGCCGTGGGGATGAGCGAGAGTAGCGGCGCCGGCAGGCCTGCGCCCAAACGGGGCAGCGCTCGGCTGGCGTGTCATCGGCCTCCTGCGCCCAATAGCGGAACGCGGGTCACACGTCGTCCATAATTAATGCAATCTTAACGCATCCTTCCTATTTTCTTATGGCTCCTCAACGATAATACTCCTGGAAAGGCTGCGGGGGCGGCCGCGCGGTCGCCCGCCGCCAGGCGCACGCCTGTCAACGCCGAAAGGAGCCGCCATGTTGCGAACGGGAATGATGGGTGCAGGGATCCTGATGCTCGCGATTGCCGCCGCGGCGGCCGAGGCGCCGCCGGACGACCTCGCGACGGCCGTCGAGGCCCTCAAGCAGCGCAACCGAGACCTCGAACGGCGGCTGGCCGACCTCGAGGCCAAGGTCGGCGGCGGCGCCGAGGACCAGCGCGCCAGCCGCGAGGAAATCAAGATGCTCATCGATCAGACCCTGGCCGAAAACAAGAAATTGTTCCGGCCCGACTGGATGGAGAACCTGAAGTTCTCCGGCGACCTGCGCCTGCGCTACGAGTACCGCCACCGCACCGACGCCAAGGGCTTTGACAACGACGAGCGGGGCCGCGTCCGCCTGCGTTTCGGTTTCGAGAAGTCATGGCCCGACGAGGACCTGATGATCGGGTTCCGCCTCGCCACCGGCGCCGATGCCGACCCAACCACCACCAACCAGACCTTCACCATGTTCCAGAAGACCCCCATCTGGTTCGACCGCGGCTACGCCCGCTGGACGCCGAAGGCCGTCAAGGGCCTGTCGGTCGCCGCCGGCAAGATGCCCAACCCGTGGGAAGCCACCGACCTGATCTGGGACCCGGATGTGAACCCCGACGGCGTGTGGGTCGAGTACCGCGTACCGGGCCTCGGGGCCTTTGAGCCTTTCGCTGGCGCCGGCGTCTTCCAGTTGTTCAACTGCAGTTCGAGATCCGACGCGTCGCTGAAGTCTTACCAGGCGGGCCTGCGATACCAGATCTCGAAGGACGTCCGCTGGACGGCGGCAGCGGCCGGCTTCATCTACACCAACATCGACGACGCCTTCTTCGCGGGCAACCCCTTCTTCTTCGCCAACCCGCGCGGCAACACGGTGACTGGCGGCAAACTGGCATCGGCGTTCCAGGAATTCGACCTCGTCAACAAGATAGACTTCGTGGCGCTGAAGTTGCCGATGAGCGTATTCGTCGACTGGGTGCATAACGCCGGGAACCAGTTGGCCACGAAACAGAACGACGGCTTCGCCGTGGGCTTCAGGGTCGGCCAGAACAAGAAGAAGGGCGACTGGTCCTTCCGGTACATCTGGAAGGAACTCGAGGCCGACGCCACACTCGCGTTCTTCGCCGAGAGCGACTTTGGCTGGAACACCTACACCAACCGCAAGGGCCACCAGTGGGGCATCGACTACAATCTCACCGACGCCCTCACTGCCGGCCTGAACCTCTTCCTGACCGAGCCGCTGAGAACCGGCAACACCCACGAGCAGTTCCTGACCATCCAGGCGGACCTGGTGTGGAGGTTCTGAGGCGGGCCCTGCTTATTCGCCACGAGGCCGGCGGCAGATAGAACAGATAGAACGCCGATGGCACCAACACCGAGGGCTGATACTACAGCGCGAGTTCGTAATCGGAGGGGCCGAAGCCCGTCCGAGAAACGGCGGGCCGGGCATACATTTGAGCATTGCCCGCATGGGCTTTGTCCGGCCGGCTATGACCGCCACGGCCGCTTGCGCTTCAGGTTGCCCGAAAGGACCTCCGCCGCGATGGCCACGTCCTCGCGGAGTTGGAAGTCGAACATGCCGACGCAGGCGAAATCTGCGCCGTGCTCGAAGGCGTAGCGGAAACCCGCGCGCGGGTGAATCGCCCCGGCCGCAAGGACCTTGAACGCGATCCACGGACGCTCGACCTTCTCCATGAACTTGAGGGTCTCCTCCGGATCGGCGCACCAACTGTTGTCCTTCACGCGGTCCCTGGTGTACGACCAGTAGTCGGCGCGGTGGAATGTCTTCATGTAGAAGTCGGGCTCCAGGCCCGCCGCCTCGACCGCCTTGGGGACCTCGAGGTCGTGACCGGCGATGCCCGCGGGAAGGCCCGCATCCTTGATCGCCCCCAGGGCCTTGCTGAAGAGGTCCATGTGGCCTTCCTTGACCCAGCGATCGCCGATGCCGCCATGGATGTAGCATGCCTTGGCCCCGTGGTCGATGGCCTGACGGAGGTTGACCTCTGGCTCGGTGTCGCTCGGCTGTGTCTGAGCGATCCACTGGATCTTGCCGCCCTGCTTGTTCCAGTAGGCGTCGAGGAGTCGGAAAACCCTGTCGTCGGACCTCAGGATGGCCGTGTTGATGCCGAGTTGCTCGCACAGGTGCAGCGTCTCCCAGACCTTCTCGTCGGTGAAGTAGTGCTTGAGCAGGTCGGAGACGTAGGTGAGGTCGCGGCTGTGCGCGAAGGCGCTGATGAGGTTCCCGCCGCAGATGAGACGGCTGATGGTCAGGCCGCGGATCTTGCCTGTCGGGAACAAGGCGGGCGCAGGCTGCGCGGGCGGCGGCGGTTGGGCCGCCTCGGCGGCCACAAGCGCCCGCTCTTCCAGGCTCAGCGCCGCGGCGCCGGCCGCCGCCGCCAGACCTGCCTTCAAGAGATCGCGACGCGTCGAGGCCCGCCGTGCCATCACCGGTCCTCCTAGTCCGAATCACCCAAGCCGCTTGGGCCGAGCGACCCTCATCTGCCGGCTGCCGCGGGCTGCCGCCAACCGGGGTTCTCAACGGATTCATTTTCGGAGAGCCCCCCGAAAGGTCAAGCAGAAACCCCACCCGCCGCGGCGGGCCGCGGCGCCCCCTCATTTCGGGTATGACAGCAATAGTCAACGCATTTCGAACTCTGCGGCGCTGCCGCGCCCAGGCGAGGGCCGTCGTGGAGCCATTCGGCAACCTGCCCCTTGCGTCGCCCGAGGCGGAACCGGTAGTCCGGGGCGGGGTTCAATACTCCCAGAGCAGTTGGGCGGCGTCCAAGGAGCCATCAGGCCATGGAACCTCTCCGCCGGGTGTCGCGGCGCTCGTTTCTCAGGCAAGCGGCGGCCGCCGTCGTCGGCCCTCTGATGATCCCCGCCTCGGCCCTGGGCAAGGACGGCGCGGCGGCGCCCTCCGAGCGGATCACGATGGCCGCCATCGGCCTGGGCGGGCGCGGCCGGAGCGACTGGGGGCACTTCCTCCTCCAGCCCGACGTCCAGGGCCTGGCCGTGTGCGACTGCTTTGCCGATCGGCGCAGGGACGGCAAGGCCATGGTCGACGGCCAGTACAAGACGAAGGACTGCGCGGCCACCCGCCTCCATGAAGAGGTGCTGGGCCGCCCCGACATTGACGCGGTGCTCCTGGCGACCGGCGACCGCTGGCACGGCCTCCTGTCCATGCTGGCCGCCCGGGCGGGCAAGGACGTTTACTCCGAGAAGCCCGCCACTTTGACCATCGCCGAGGGCAGGGCCCTGGTCGAAACCACGCGGCGTTACGGGACCATCTGGCAGTGCGGCACGCAGCGGCGGTCCAACGACGCCTACCGCTTCGTAGCGCTGGCCGTCCGCAGCGGCATGATCGGCAGGTTGCACACGATCACCACGCTGCTCGGATCGTGGGGCGGCAACGGCGTCGCCAGGCCCGAGCCCGCGCCGGACCCGGAGGTCTTCGACTATGACCGCTGGCTGGGCCAGGCCCCCTGGGCGCCGTACTCCAGCGTCCGCGTGGGGCTGTGGCGCAACCACTGGGACCTCGCCGGCGGCGTGATTGCCGATATGGGGGCGCATTACTTCGACTTCGCACAGTGGGCCCACGACAGCGAGATGACCGGCCCGGTGGAGTACGAGGGGACGGGCGCATTCCCGGACGACGGTTTTGCCAACGTGCCCTTCGACGTCAACGTGCAGGCCCGGTACGCCGACGGCGTCCGCCTGCTCATCCGGTGCGGCGACAAGGGCGTCCGCTTCGACGGGGACCAGGGCTGGATCCACCTGTCTGACGACGGGACGATCACGGCCGAACCGAAGTCCATCCTCAAGGCCCGCGCGGTGCCTCGGGTCGACTGGTCGTACATGGGCGGCCACGTCCGCAATTTCCTGGAATGCATCAAGTCGCGGAAACTGACCGTCTCCCATCCCGAACTCGCCCACCGCGCCCACACCATGGTGCACTGCGCGAACATCTGCCTGCGCCTCGGACGGAAGGTGCAGTGGGATCCCAAGGCCGAGCGATTCATCAATGATGACGATGCCAACAACATGCTTTCGCGGACCATGCGGGCGCCGTGGCGGGTGTGACGGCCCTACGACCTCCAGGCAGGCTGCCAGGACGGGAATGGCGATGAGACACATCGGCGGACTCGCGGGCGCCGCTGCCGTGATGATGTTGGCGCTGGCGCTTGGGGTTCCGCAGACCGCCTTCGGCGCGGTCACGGCCGCCGAGATCGAGCAGGCCGTTGCCGCCGCCGCCAAGTACGACGAAGGCCAATCGACCAAGCCGCTGCGAGCGCTGGAGAAACTCATCAACGACACTTACGGGCGGCCGGAACTTCGGGCCCAGATCGAGAGGCGGTTGGCGGGGGTCTTGGAGTCCGACGCGCCGCTGGCGGCCAAACAGGCTCTCTGCCGCATCCTCTGGATGACAGGCACGGACGCGTCCGTGCCAGCCCTGGCGAAGATGCTCGCCGGGTCGGACCCCCATGCCGCCGAGATCGCCTGCTATGCCCTGAGCCGGCATCCTGCCCCGGCCGTGGGGGCCGCCCTGCGGGAGGCCCTGAGCCGGGCCAACGGCAGCGCCCGGATCGCGATAGTCACGCTCCTGGGCGATCGGCGGGACAGCGAGGGCGCGGAGGCGATTGCCGCGATCGCCCAAGGCCCTGACGCCCCCGTGTCCGACGCCGCGGTTGCCGCCCTGGGCAAGATGGCCACGGAGGCCGCCGTCAAGGCGCTCCTCGATCTGCACAAGGGCCCTGATGCGGCTCGCAGCGCCGCCGCCGGTCACGCCCTGCTCCAGGCCGGCCAGGAACTGGCCGCCCGAGGCAAGCCGGCCGACGCCAAGGCGATCTACGAGCAACTCAGCGGCCCGGCCGAGCCGCTGCACATCCGCCGCGGCGCCCTCCTGGGACGGATCAACCTCGGCGGACACGACGCGGTCAATCTCGTGCTCGAGGCCGTCCGGGGCAAGGACGACGGCCTGAAGGCCGCTGCCATCGCCACACTTCGCACGATGCCCGGCCCGAACGTCGGCGGACGTTTCGCCGAGGCCCTGTCTGAACTGGCGCCGAAGGAGCAGCAGTTGGTCATCGGCGCCCTGGCAGACCGCCGAGATGCCTCGGTTCGCCCGGCGATCACGGGGGCGGCCGGGCACAGCGATGCGGCCGTGCGCATCGAGGCCATCAAGGCCCTGGGCGTCATCGGTGAGGCGGCGTCCGTACCGGTGCTGCTTAAGGCCTACGCCGGCGCGAGCACCGCCGAACGGGAGGTGGCGGGCCTCTCTCTGCGGATGCTCAAGGCCGACGGCGCCGATGCGGCAATCCTCGAAGCGATGAAGTCGGCCCGCGGCGGCCTGAGAGCGGATTTGATGGGTATCCTCACCGACCGCCGCTGGGCCGGCGCCGTCCCCGCCCTCCTGGCCGAGGCCGCAGGCACGGATGCCAACGTCGCCAAGGCCGCCTTTGGCGCCCTGGCCGTGCTGGCCGAGGCGAAAGACCTCCCGGCCCTGGTCGGACTTCTGGTGGAACTCAAGACTGAGGAGGCCCGTCCGGAGGCCGAACGCGCCGCAGGCCAGGTCGCCCGCAAGGCCGCCGATCTCGACGCCAGTTCCAACATACTGCTGAGGGCCGCGGACACGGCCCGCGAGACGCCGGTCCGCTGCTCGCTCCTGCGCGTGCTCGGCGGCATCGCGACGGAGCCATCGTATAAGGCGCTCGTCAAGGCCGCGAGCGACGGCCGGCCCGAAATCCAGGACACCGCCATCCGCGTCCTCGCCGAGTGGCCCGACGTGCGGGCGGTGGATCAACTTCTGAAGATGCTCCAGGCGAGCGCAAACGACACGCACCGCACGCTCCTGGTGCGCGGTTGCGTGCGGCTCCTGGGCCGCGTCCAGGGGCCTCCGGCCGAAATCGTGAAGAAGTACGCGCAGGCGATGGCCCGTGCCCGGCGCCCCGACGAGAAGCGGCTTGTGCTCAGCGGCCTGGCCAGGGTTCCCCATGCAGATGCGCTGAAAATGGCGGCCGACGCCATCGAGGATACGCAAGTCCAGGCCGAGGCGGCCCTGGCGGCGATCGCCATCGCCCGCGACCTTACCGGCTCGGAGACCGAGGCGGTGAACGCCGCGATGAAGAAGGTTGCCGGGGGCGTCGAGGACGCCTCGCTCCGCGCCCAGGCCCAGGGCCTCATCCGCCGGCCGCCCCCTCCCCTGCCCGACGTGTACCTCGACGCACTGACGCCGGCGAAGGCGATCTCCGGCAACAACGACGGCAGGGGGCCGGTCCAGATCAACAAGAACTGCATCGGGGCGCCCCTGCGCCTCAAGAGCATGACCTACGCGCGCGGCATCGGCGAGCACGCGAAGGCCGACCTGGAGTACCCGCTGAAGCCGGAGTACAGGCGATTCGTGTGCGTCGCCGGCCTCGACGACCAGGTGGCGCGCTACAACGACGTGCGGGGAAGCATCGTTGTAAAGACCTACGTGGATGAGAAACTGCTGGCCGAGACGCCGGTGCTGCGCGGCGGGGGCGCGTCGTGCAACATCGACGTCGAGATCCCCGGCGGCGCCAAGACGCTGCGACTGGTCGTCGACGACGCCGGCGACGGCGTGGCCTTCGACGACGCCGACTTCGTCAACGCGGGATTCATTTTCGACCCGGCCGCAAGGCCAAGGCAGGCCCGGTAAAGACCTCCGCCGGATTTCAGGCAAGAGGCGGCAACGGCTGCCTGAACCGCCATACCCTATTTCGCACCCGCCTTGGGCAGCAGCGGCGCAATGCTGCGTAGTTCGGGTTGGTCTTTGGCCGCCTCAATGGCCTTGATAGCATCCTCGACGGCGGCAGTCTTCTTCTTCTTGCAGTCGTCCGGGAAGTCCCGCTCGGTCTTGCAGAACGCGGCGAGGTCCCTGAGGTCCGGCAGCACTTCCTTGGCCGCCGCGCCGTAGGCCTTCAGGGCCGCCATGATCGTCCACATCCGGTCCTGGCTGCCCCACGGATTCTGATTCTTCGCGTACTCGATGCAGACGCGGATGCCCTCCTTGACGTGATGCCTGGCCAGGAGTTGCAGGCCGGCCTCGCGGATGCCGTCGGCGAACATCTCGCCGCTGGGCGCCGGGGTCTGGACCGCGCGCACGATGTCGGGCCACAGCACCTGTAGTTCCTCATCGGTCAGTCTGCCGTAAACGCACGCGAGTTGCGATCGGGCCAGGCCGTCGTCAATCTCCAGCATCCGCCTGACCGCCCCATAGAGCATCTGCCGGTCCACGCCATCGAGCGAATCGGCCAGGAGCCCCCGCCGGGGCGCGTTGTCGGCGTACCCGCTCATGAACAGGGCCATGCCGAGATAGCGGCGCTTCATGGCCCGAGGATCGCCCCCCTGGTCGGCGAGCACCAGTTTCAGCAGTACCGGCACGGCCTTCCGCGCCGGGCCGCCGATGCCCGCCAGGGCGTAGGCCGCCCGGATCGAGAGCCATTCGTCCTTGTGCGAAAGCAACTTGATGAGTTCATCCGTGGCCGGGGCGGCCTTGTCTTTCACGTACTCGAGGGCCTCGCACGCCCCGAGGCGGGCGTTCAGGTTGTCGCTCGCCAGCATGCGCGTCAGTTGAGGCACAGAATCGCCCGGCTTCCTGGCCAGGGCGCTGGCGGCCCGGAATCGCACCGCCGGCGACCAACTGCCCAGGCACTTCAGGAGTTCCTCCGCGCTCTTGGAGGCATAGCAGTCTTTCTGGTGCGAGTAGGCAAAACCCCGGCCGTCCTCAATCACCGCCTGCAATTCCCTACCCGCCAACTGGTTCGCCTTGCTGGCGCCCTTGCCCGTGATATAGAGTTTCTCGAGCGGCAGGGCGTAGGCCAGCAGGAAGGCGCCGGTCATGTCCCAGCCCATGTAGGAGTCGCCCTCGCCCGCGCCGCCTTGGTAGGTGAAGCCGCCGTCCCAGCGCCGGGCCAGGTCGTAGAACCATCGCTGCTCTTTCAGGTGGGCGGCCGCGGCTTCCGGGCCGGCCCGGGCCACGCCGAGCGGGCCCCAGAGGTAACTGAAGTAGTTGCCGGTGTGACCGAACTCCCGCTCGTCGTAGGATGCCGCCGACATCCGGGAGAAAAATCGCGCGGCCTCCCGGTCGCCCAGCAGGTCGAAGGCCACCGCCGCCATGGAGTTCTTGCCGTTATTGTCGTGCAGGTCCCAGTAGGGCGGGTGGTCGCCGTAGGGGATGCTTCCCTTGCCGGTGTAGAACCCGAAGAACGCGTGGGACCTCTCGACCGCCACATCCAGGACCCTGTCCTTGACGCCGCACTTCTGGCCGAGCACCATGGAGAGCCAACAGGGCATCCCGGCCGCGTTGATGGCGCCGTAACCGCCGAGCCTGCCGAAATCACCGGGAAGTGACATCCCGTGGCCCCACGTGCCCACGGCGCTCTGGCCCCTGGCGATCGTGGTCGAGAGTTCCCGGATGGCGGGGAGGACGTAGTCGTCGCCGGTAGCCAGGTAGTATTCCGCCAGGAACAGATTGGCGTAGCCCCAGTCCCAGGTGAACATGCCGGGCTTGAGCGCCAGTTTCAGATCAGGCTTGCCGACCTTGTGGGCCAGTGCCTTGACCTTGTCGAGGAACTCCGGCTTGCCGGAGGCCATCAACGCGAGGGCGCTTACCTCGCCCACGATGTCGCCCCCCAGTTCGCGCCCGGCCAGGTATCGGCAGCCCTGCTCCAGGATGAGCCGCGACTTGGGGCAGGCAAACGGCGCCGTGTCGCTGTAGGCGCCCATCACCTTGAGGGGCACCGTCACTTCCTCCTGGGCGCCCTTGCGCCAGCGGATCAGCCTGAGAAGGCCCTTGTTCTCGGCCTTCTCGGCCTCCGTGATCGCGCGGCCGAAGGCTTTGCGGGCGTCGCTCTCAAAGGGCTTGCCGCCGACCCCGAGAATGACGTCATCCACCGCCAGCACGCCATCGGCAGGCGAGCCCTTCTCGACCTTGGTGATAAGGACCTGGCGGGCGTCGGTGGTCTCGAGGCCCCGGCCCCATATCCAGCCCCGGGCGCCCGTCGGCCCCAGGGTCCAGTCATGCGTGCCGTCTTTGGCGCCGCCTTGCGTCAGGTCGGGCGGCCGCGACGGCCGGGCAGCCATGCCCAGCCCGCTGACTGTGAACAAGATCGCGACGGCGCCAAGACAAGCCAGAACGGCCCGGTTTCGCACAGCGGTCCTCCTTACACCTCACGCGCCACTTGGCGCGCCGGGTCTCCTGACCCGTATTTTCTCAGCGTGGCCTTACATGGGTGTCGCCCTGAGCGAGGCGAAGGGCCTCGCGTGCGCTACGGGCAACCACTAAGACTACAACGCGACTCCCTCAATTGGAAGCGCCGAAGCCTCAACCATGCCGGTCAAGGCGGTCCTGGCGGGGCCTTACCGGGCCGGCGGCGCGCCGGTCTCTTTGGCCAGCGCTGCGACCTCCTCGGCCGAGAGCGCCCGGGCGTAGATGCGCACGTCGCTCAAGAGGCCGTGGAAGTACCGGCCGCTGTGGTATCCCTGGCCCAGTTTGAAGTTCTGGTTCGGGTTGGGCTCCAGGGGCCCCTTGCCCGGCCCCCTGCATTTTTCGGCGCCGTCCAGATAGAGGACGGCTTCCTGGCCGCCGCAGACGACCGCCAGGTGCTGCCACTGGCCGGCCTTCAGTTGGGCGCAGCCGGCGCCCTGCCACTTCTTGCCGTCGCCGAAACCGAAACCGAACGAATTCGTGTTCGTCTTATCCTGTTGAATACTGATACCTACATAGGGCTCGCCGTGGTTCCCCAGGATGTCGGCGTGCTCGACCTGCGCGGCCGCCGGGTTCACCCAGAGCGCTATCGAGAAAGGCATCGCCAGGTCGGGCAGGAAGGTGTCGGCCTCAACGTAGTCGTCGACGCCGTCGAAACTCAGGGCCATGCCTCGGGCGGTCCTGGTCCATGCGGGGCCGCCCCGGGCGCCTGCCAGCGCGGCGTGATGCCCGCTGCCCGAGGAGTCGACGGCCAGGTCTCCCTTTCCGTCGTCCAGCCGCCAGCGGGCCAGCATGCCGGAGCACCGGAACGCCTTTCGAGAGTCCGGGGCCACGGTGTTGGGCTTCCGCGCGCCGTCTTTGACGTTGCCGACCGCCAGCGTGTAGTCGATGCCTTCGGAAAGCGGCGAGGTCGTCAGCGTGACCGTGGCGAGGTCCGCCCCAAGCGAAGCCGCGAGCACCTTGACCCCCCGATCGATCGAGTAGTTCCCGAGGGCCTGGGCGCTCGCCCGGTCGAGCGGTTTGCTGAACGTCACGACGACCCTCTCCTTATTGCCCGAGGCGGCCGCGAGGACCGCCGGCGGCGTCGTGTCCGCCGGCGTCACCGTGATGGAGGCGCCGGCCGTGTCGGCGGCGCCCTGCCCGTCTTTCACGGTCAGTTTAACCGTGTAGGTTCCGGGCGTCTTGTAGCCATGCTCGACCGTGTGGCCGCTGGCCGTGGCGGCGTCGCCGAAGTCCCAACTGTAACCGGCGATCTCGCCCTTCGGGGCGAAGGAGTCCTTGCCGGCAAACGTCACCGTCTCGAGGACCTCGCACTTGGGGGCGCCGGCCGAGATCACCGCCGCCAGGACGTTGATCCGTTGATATGTAATTATGGCTGCCTGGCGACGGCCGGGCAGCGTCACCCGCAGCCCCTTCTCCATCAACTCGCGGCCGGCCGCCCTTGTCTTTTCCTCCAGGTCCAGGTTCCGCATCTCGTACGCCGCGGCGGCGTCCAGGCCGCGAAGCCTGAGGTCCGCGGACGCCTCCGGGCTCCGCGCGCGGCGGAACGCCTGGATCATTCCATCTCCCGTTTCCGGCCGGTTGAACTGCCAGGCGATCCACGCGGCTTCAGACAGGCTGTACGGCGCCAGGGGGTAGTAATCGCCGTAAAAGCAGTCGGCCACCTTCTTCCAGTCGTCGATCCGGCGGCGGAAACTCGCCCAGTCGACCTTGGCCGCGCCGGCCGGGTAGCCGATGCCGAAAGCGGGCGTCAGGTGGCTCCGGGCGGCGTAGACGTCGTCGTAATACACGCCGGTGCCGTAGTACGGCACCCAGAACGACAGGCCGTAGGTGTGGCCCTGGTTGCCGACGACCAACAGGGCGTCGCTGGGGTTCTGGGGGCCCTGGTAATCGCTCCTCAGAAGCGGCACGGCCCGGCGCAGCGTCTCGAGGTCGTTGCGGCGGCCGCCCGAAGCGCAACTGTCGATAAGCATGTCCGGGTGCCGCCGCCTCAATTCGTCCCAGTAGGCCAGGTACCCCTCCACGTGGCGGATCTCGGTGATCCCCTGGCGGTCCGGGGCATCGCTCGCGCGCCAGTGACCCAGCGGGTCCATGTTGAAGTCCTGGCGATATAGGTCAATGCCCTGCTGGGTCAGGAACTTGTCGATGTGGTCGGTCAGCCACTGGCGCGCCTCGGGGTTGCCCAGGTTCAGCAGTTGGCCGCCGAGGAGCCACGCCGGGTGGTTCTTGTAAAGCCAGGTGCCGGGGTGGACCCGCTCCGGCTCGAACCACAGGACCAGTTTCATGCCCTTGGAGTGGGCGTAGTCCGACACGGCCCGGATGCCCCTGGGGAACCGCGCCGGGTCGGGCTCCCAGGTGCCGGTCTCGGGCCAATTCTGGCAGGGATACCAGCCGGCGTCCATCCACCAGTAGTCGAGTTTGACGCCGCCGTTCAGGTATTCGTCGATGTACCGGATCTCGCCGGATTCGGACTGGTGCAGGCCCATGCAGGCGGAGGTGAACGGCGGTGGCGGTTTGCCGCCGGGGCGGGGCAGGTTGTGCGCCACCATCCAGCGCCGCCAGACGTTCTGCGACCGGATGCGGTCGCCTTTCCAGAATTGGAGAACCACGAGCGGCGAGCGCACTTCCTCGCCCGGAAGCAGTTTGAAGTGCGTCAGTTCCTGGCCGGCGGCGACGTTCAGGGCGGCGGCCTCGTCGCGGTCGAACCGGGCCGCCCATTGACCGGGCCAGCCAATCACCACGATGACGCCCCCGCCGTCATACTCGATATTGAAGTAGGGATACGCACCGTTGGTCGGCCGGCCGCCCGCGGGGGCAAAGCCCTGCCTGGACTTGGCGTCCAGGCGAGTCTCGTGCGGCTGGTAACTGGCTGCCGAACAATTGTCTCCGGTGTGATGGTGCAGGACGAACTCGTCGCCCGGTTTCCGGATGAGTTTGACATCCAGCGCCTGAATGCCCGCAAGGATGGGCGTCTCTTTGGCCCCGGCGTTCTTGAAATGGAGGGTCCACTCCACCGTGGGAAAGTCGTGGTACTCCACCGCCCGGCAGCGCATCTCGAGGCCGGTCTTGGCATCCATCCAGGTGACGACGTGCTCCGTGCGCCGGCCGTCGAGTTCGGCGTCCTTGATCTTCTTCTCCCACGAAGGCAGCAGTGCGGCCGATGGTTGTCCGCCATAAGTGAAGGAGAAGGGAAAAGGTCCGCCTCCTTGCCCGGGCGAGAGGTTCTGCCTGACCCATTCAGCCTTCTGCCCCAGTTCGTCGGGCGTAACGGGCGCTCCCGCGCCGGCCGGGTTGACGATCATCAGTAGCGCTCCCCACGCAAGAACCGTCGCCTTGGTTCGCCAGCGTTCCCGCAGACGCACTCTCTCCGTCATTCCCAAGATGCTCCTGGGCAGGACTGCGCATCGGGCCTTCGGCCGATGACCGCCATTGGCACATTTCATGGTGACATTACCTCATCTTGATCCGGTGGTCACGGCATTTCGAACCTGCCCTCGCCAAAGAATGTCTCCCGAGGCGCTGCGATCAGCGGCCGGGCGGATACCGGGCGACCACCGTCACCGCCCCCGACAGGCCCGCCAGGCGGATCGTCTCGTCTTGCAGGCTGAAGTCCTTCCACGCCTGCCCATTGACCGTGACGTCCTGGATCGGAGCGGCCGTGGGATGGCGCAGCCGCAGCAGCACCGCCTTGGGGGCGCTGCGCGACGGCAATCTGACCGTGGCGGTAATCCTGCCGTTGGCGGCATCCGAGACGATCTGGTAGTCCACCGTGCCGAAGTGCGTTGGGGCGCCGGTGACGGCGATCTTCTTGCCCTGCTCAAGCCAGGCCCGCGGGGTGGCCCGCGCCAGCCACAGCAAGTCGCCCTCCTCCATGACCAGCATGTGCCGGAACCGCTCCAGGAAGCAGGACTCCTCGTAGATCTTATCCGGCGGACCGCCCGTGGTGTGTTCGCGGAAGGTGTACTCGCCCGGCATGATGTCCACCGCATACTGGTTGAGCACGGAGCGGATGAAATTCGGGATATCGTCCGCCGCCAGGTGGATGTTCGCGTGCCGCTCCAGGCCGCACTGGTACTGCCAACTGGCGTGGGCAAACCAGTGCTTCTCAGGATCGTAGCCGGCGGTGCGCGAGTGGACCTTCGTGTTTTCCAGAAGCAGGCGGTCCTCCAGCACATCCAGGTGCCCCTGGACCCGTACGTCGCGGGGCGAGAGGATGCCGCTGGGGCTGATCAGCGGATCGGCCGACTGCACGGTGTCCCAGTAGATCGCGCCGACGTGGCCCTGGCATCGCCTCCAGCCCCACGCGCCGGCCGCAAAACCGCGCACGTACGGAGCGAAGGGAATGAACGAGCGGTACGTTCCGTCGCGCACGGGCACCAAGGGCGTAAGGGCGATCGAGCGGCCGATCGCCGCCAGCAGGTCCTGCCGGTACGCCTCCGCCTCCGCCGCCATCCTGGCGCCCTCATCCGGGTCGACCAGCGCGAGCAGTTCCGCCATGCGCTTGACGGCCAGCCAGTAGTAGGCTTCCGTCTCGTAGAACTGCATGTGCATGCACGCGCTGTCCGGGGTCACGACGTGCGCCGGCTGAAGGCCCTTGCTCCAGAGGCGCTCCCCGCCCGGAAGGTTGGAGGCCAGCAGTTGCCGCTGGCGCAGGATCCACTGGGCGTTGGCCTTCATGCGCGGGGCGTTGGCCTTGAGCCACTCCAGGTCGCCGGTCAGGCGGAAGTGCTCGATCAACGTGAACATGATCGCGCCCGGGCCCATGGCGTGCACGCCGTCCATGTGCCCGCCGGCGCCCTCCAAGCCGCTGGCGTGGGTCAGGCAGCCTTTGCCGTCCGAGAAGAGCCCCAGGGGGCGGTCCGGTCGCGCCCATCCATGATGCCCTCCCGACCCCGGCACAACCTTCGGCTCCATCGGAAGGCTCAGCCACTGGTCCAGGCCGTCGGCGGCTTCCTTGTGCATGCCCTGGAGGTCCAGCGTGCGGAGGATCATGTACGTCTCCGACGCCAGGATGCCGAAGGGGAAATCGTTGAACCGCCACGTGCCCTTCTCGTCCCTCACCGACCGGCGCAGGATGTGCCACGCCCCCAACTTCCATTGGGCCGTCAGCCGCTCGCACGGCACCTGCACCTGCATCGCCGGTTCGAAGGGGGGCTTCGGATGTGGCGGCAGCGCCTGGCCCGCGTGCATGGCCCCGACCGCCCCTTCCCACGTCTGCTCCGGATACTTCCGCACGCGCTGGCGGATGGTCGAGAGGTTCTTGGCGGCCAACTCCTTCAGAAACTCCTTCGCTGTCTTCGCCTGCTCAAGGAGATCGGCCGGCTGGGCCGGCGCCCCGGCCGCCGCCTTCGAGACGGCGCGGGCAAAGAACCCGTACTCCGGCGCCAGGATGGGGCCCATTTCAAGGTCGGACACCAGCAGCGAAAGGCTGCCCGACCTGGTCCACACCGTCAGGATCGTCCGCGGCACATCCTCCGGCTGGGCGTCGTAGGGCCACACGCGCCGCCAACGCGATGCGCCCATGTACAGCATGCTCACCTGGACGCCGCGGGGCGCATCGCCGCGCCTGGCCGACCGCCAGGAGTGCCGGCCGGTCATGCTCGTGCCCGCATCGCCGGCCAGCGGGCGAACGGCGCCGATGAGCCCGTCGTACGCCTCGATCCGCCCGTCGTACTGAAGCGGGGCCGTCGAGTCCTCGAACCCCCATTCGATGGCCAGGTCGATCTTCTTCCATACTTGCGGCACGAGCGCCCGCACCGCGGGCACGGCCAGCGCCGAGGCCTCCTTGTCGCCGCGCACGGACGCCACCACGCCCCAGGTGTCGCCGGGAATCGTGTAGACGTAGGTCAGACCGTCGGAGGAAACCTGCGGCTGCCCCGCGTCCCTGACCGTCCGGGGGTTCCACCAGGTGTGGGCGTTGGAGTCCGAGGCGTCGAACCAGGCCAGCGCCACCTGCTGCGGCGAGGGCCGGACGCCCGCCGGCCACGTCAGTTCGACGCGCCGCACCGGCCGCACCTCCTCCCACAGGAGGCCGCACAGCGCCTTCTTGACCGCCGGCGCATTCACATCGACCGGCTTGTCGTACGGCAGTCCCGCCCACTGGACAAGCAAGAGCCAGGCTTCCGGCGGGTTCTCCCCGGCCTTGCGGTCCGCTCGATACAGGTAGGCGCTGGGCGCGATGTCCACCGCTTGGCCCACCAGGGCCGTCAAGTCCGCGGGGCCGGGGGACGGCGGTTCCGCTGCGTCACTCTTTTCTGTGGCCTGCGACATGATGACTCCAAATATGATGAGTGCTGCGGCGTGACGCATCGTGATCTCCATGCCGACCGCGGCCGCTCCGCCGCGCGCCCGATAGATCCCTCCGGCCGCCCGGAGCCGGACCAGCCTCATGACAAACGCTAGCACCCCGCCGCCACCGAGTCAATCGGTTGCATGCTCGCCGGTCGCAACTTGCCACGGCGCGCCGCCGAGGTAGAATCGTCATACGAGAGCCTGCGGCGGTCGTGGGCGAAGGGCAAGGACGCCCGGTTGCCCAAGGTGGTACGCGGACTATTCGAGCTGAGCGCGGCGGTAAGAAGGTAAAGGTCGTAGGGCCAATGTGGGAGCAGCGAGGCGGGCGGCGACCTATCGGTCACCAACCGCTTGTTCGTGGGTTTCTGCCCAAACCTCTGCATAAGGATGATTCGTTCACCTTCCTCTTCTCCGCAAGATGGCCGCCAGCCCGCCCAGGGCTAGCAGCAATAGCGTGGCCGGCTCAGGGACCCAAAGGACGGCCCGCAACTCGCCATCCGCGCCGGTTGAAATGCCCACGATCTCACCTAGGTCGTTGATGGCGTACGCGACGCTATAGTCGCGAATCTCCCAGTAGCCTTCATGCCAGATCTCGATGGGGGGACCCTCTGGGTCGGGCGGGGGCAGTATCTCCAACCATCCTTCGTGCCAGATTTCCCAATGGCCCAGGCTCCCTAGATCCTGCATTGCGCCGTGCTGCCACAAGAAAGCGTGACTAGTATCGCCGCCAAGGATGGTGGACCAACCCACCACCTGGCCAAGTTGGTTGATGGCTTCGGCTTCACTGGCTCCGCCGGTGCCATCCAGGCTACCCAAGTCCTGCATTGCCCCGTTCTGCCACAGAAAGGCGTGTTCGAGATAAGACCCGGCCGAACAGTATGATCCCCCAACCACCTGTCCCAGATCGTTGATGCCGTGGGCGAAACTAGAGCGCCCGGTGCCGAGAACGCCTAGGTCCTGCATCGTTCCGTCCTGCCAGAGGAAGGCGTGATAGGTGTAGTCCGCGCTCCATGAAAACCCAGCGACCTGCCCGAAATTGTTGATCGCGTTGGCGCGGCTGCCATAAGTGTAGCCCGCAAGAGCGCCCAGGTCCTCCATCACGCCGTTCTGCCAGAGGAAGGCGCGGTTCTGGAGGGAAGCAGTACTCGAGACCCCTACGATCTGGTCGTGGTCGTTGATCGCCTCGGCCGTGCTGTACCCCCAAGTGTACAGTGCTCCCAAGTCCTGCAAGACGCCGTTGACCCAGCGACAGGCGTGATCACGGGCGGTGCTGGTATTTTCGGTGGAGCCCACTACCGTTCCGGCACTGTTGACGCCCAGCGCGTAACTGTGGTAATAGGTTGAGAATGTTCCGAGGCACATCATGCTTCCCCCACGGTCCAGGTAGAAGGGGTTTGGAGTGTGATCGTCGAGGTAGGCGTCGGGAGGATGTGGAACCTCGGAGACGCCAACGACCCGTCCGTTGTTGTTGATGCCGGAAGCCGTACTGCTGTCGCACCCGGGAAGCACACCCAGATCTTGGATCGTATAGACGGCAGCGCCGGCGCCCCCGGCGAGTGACCAGACCGCCGCCAGAACCGCTGCCCTCGCCAAGCCTCTTGCGCTCATCATTGCCAATCTCCTTGCGCCATGCGGTCCCAAAGAAAATGGGAGAACCGGCCGCGCGCCCGGTCTCCCCCGGTTCTTACATCACGACTTGTTCAAGCGCAAAAAGGGTATAGGGTTACCTTCTTGCGGTCCTTCGCCTTATCAACATCCCTATGCCGCCCAGAGCCAGCAGCGCCAGAGTTGACGGCTCCGGAATCGCCAGTATCGTCGCGCCGGGGTCGTGTGATTGAATCGACACGGTCCACGCCGTCCCGTCAAGCCACCTGCCCGCCAGCACGCCCGTGCCCAGGACCTCATCGCCGTCGACAGTGAGTCCGCTCGTTGCCGTGAAGTCGTAGCCGTGGAACGTGGTGGCACTCGTACCCAGGGCGAAGAGGGAGAAGACGTCCCCGCCAGAGAGGTCCACGCT
>Ga0315282_10003369_pt1 | contig 28714 bp, 30 predicted proteins | sample YL17G07_20_MG_FD_203693 | JGI IMG/M metagenome (GOLD analysis project Ga0315282, IMG submission 203693) | Sediment microbial communities from Yellowstone Lake, YNP, Wyoming, USA - YL17G07_20 | ecosystem: Environmental > Aquatic > Freshwater > Lake > Sediment | place: USA: Wyoming | collected... | reverse complement strand
CAAGTATATTATGGCCGCCTGTCTTTACCAGGCTTCCTCCGACAAAAACAATATCCGCGCTAGCGTAAAAATTAAGCAATTCCCCGATAACATCAAGTATAAATACGGGTGCGCTGACGCAAGTGGGGCAGGCGGCACTGATACCGGAGATAATAAGCGGCATAAACCCGTTTTTAGCCGCGACCTCCGCGATATCTTTGCTCCTTTCCGGATGGCGTGGGGCGATCAAAAGTTTAAGTTTGGGAAAATTCAATAATAATTCCTTATAAACTTTAATCAGCTGCTCCTCTTCTCCGGCGTGCGTGCTGCCGCAAACCAGCAGTTTATCTTCCGGGCCCAGCCAAAGTTTATTACGGTAATCCAAAGTATTTATCCCTGACAGGCCCTCCAGGTCCATATCAAATTTTACATTGCCGGTGGTATGGATCTTTTCCTTTTCTACCCCCAGCTCCTGTAAACGTAAGGCATCAGTAGCTGACTGCACGCAGAATCGCGTGACCTTGCTTAAGACCGGCCGGATAAATAATTTTATCAGCCGGTATCCGGCGTAAGAGCTGTCTGATATCCTTCCGTTAACCGTAACCACCGGGATCTTCTGTTTATAAAGAGACCTGATCAGGTTCGGCCAGATCTCCGTCTCGGCGATAATAAAGAAGCAGGGATTAATTCTCTTAAGCACTCCGCTTGTGATAAAGCTGAAATCTAAAGGCAGATAAGTCAACAGGTCTCCTGGCCCAACCAGGCCCCTGGCAACCTTGTTCCCTGTGGCAGTTACCGTAGAGATAACCAGCTTCTTATGCGGATAAGCTTTTCTTAGCTCCGACACCAGCGCTTTTACGGAAATAGCCTCCCCTACGCTTACCGCGTGGATCCAGATCGGCCTATCCAGTTTTAAATCCGGCGGCAGGATACCCAGCCTGCGGGAAAATCCCCGGTGGATTTTTCCCCGCAATAGATATACCGGCAGATACGCCAGCATGAAAATCAGAAATATCAGATCGTAGATTACGAACATAGCTTACGCGTGGGGATGCGCCTTGTCATAAACACTCTTTAATTTCTCGGTAGTCAAATGCGTGTAGATTTGCGTGGTGGATAAATTCGCATGACCCAGAAGCTCCTGCACTGTGCGTAGGTCAGCCCCGCGGTTCAAAAGATGCGTGGCAAAAGAATGCCGGAAGGTATGCGCGGAAACCCCGGGTTTGATCCCGGCTAGATGCAGATATTTCATTACAATATCCATTACCCCGCGGGTAGTAATACGCCGGCTGTTCTTATTCAGGAATACTGCCTCGGTCTCTTTTTTCTTCTTATCCAGATACTTCCTCATAGCGCCAAGCGCTGCCTCCCCTATCGGCACGATCCTTTCCTTTTTTCCCTTGCCTCGTATTTTGAGGATACCGCTTATAAAATCAACGTCATCAACGTTTAGTCCCACCACTTCGGAAATACGCAGGCCGCTGGAATAGAATGCCTCTAAGATCGCCCGGTCCCGAAGACCTGAAAGATCATCCGGGGTTTTGGCAAAAGCTGATTCAATAAGTTTTCTAACCTCCTCTTCTGTCATGAAGGAAGGCAGGTGCTTGTCCAGCTTGGGGCTGGAAAGCATGAGGATCGGATTGGTCTTAATATACCCTTCGCGCGACAGGAAACGAAAAAAACTGCGCAATGCCGAAAGTCTACGACCCACGCTGCGGCTGCTTAAGTTTTTTTCCTTTAAGACCGCCAGGTATTTCCTAAGCGCCAGGTAATCTATCTTCTCAAGCTCTGCTCCGGCGAGAAACCGGTTGAAATCCTGGAGGTCTAATCTGTAATTAAGGATAGTATGCGGAGAATAATTCTTCTCTATCTCCAGGTAACGGATAAACTTCTCTATGTATTTTTCCATAATCTCATTGTTTTAACGCGCCTGTCTTGTCTTGTTTCTCGCAGGGACGCTTGTTGCGGCCCAGCGTGCCGCAACTTCGTCCTTCGCTGGACGCTTCAGGACTCAGCCTGACTTTATTGACGGGCATCGCTCGGGTCGGCTGGCGTCGCTCCCCGCCAAGAACCGTGGCGGGACCATGCCCGCTCCTTGCCTCCACGCCCTGCTCTGAAACAAGCCAAGCCATCCGCTTAAAACAAGTACAGGCTATTGATATTTTGCCGAAGGGTATTGTTAAGCGTGCAATTAGAAATTTTTCGGCAAATGTGTGCGAGGAGTTACGTCGAGCGGAGAACCCGTTTAATACGTAAGCCTGTTCGGGAGCGAGACGTAAACCGAAGCACACGGCGAAAAATTTCGCACGCGTACAATACCCTGAGAGCGAAATATCAAACAATTCATTGCTACTCTTTATCCTGCGGCAGGGCGCGCGAGGTAAAGGTGCACTTGGGAAAATTGGAGCAGCCGTAGAAAAACCCGCGCTTTGAACGCCGCTCGACCAATTCACCGCCGCAATTTTCCTGGGGGCATTTAACCCCGCTGCCTATGGACTTTGAATTCTTACATTGCGGGAACCCGGAGCAGCTTAAGAACTTGCCCCGCCTGCCCCATTTCACGATCATGGGCTTGCCGCATTTATCGCAAACCTGGTCTGATGTGATTATCTCTTTCTTAATATTTGCCTGCGCGAAATCCAGGCTCTCCTTAAAGGGCGCGTAGAAATCCTCCAGAACCTTCTCCTTCGTTAGCTGGCCCTCTTCTATTTCATCCAGCTCCTCCTCCATAAGCGCGGTGAATTTAACATCCATGATCTTGGGAAAATATTCAACCAGCATATCGCAAACCTTAAAGCCCAGCTCCGTCGGATTAAGATAACCTTTGATCCGGCGCACATAATCGCGCAGGATAAGCGTGTAAATGATCGGCGCGTAAGTTGAAGGCCTGCCAATCCCCTCCTCTTCCAGGGCCTTGATCAGGGAGCTGTCTGAAAACCTCGGCGCTGGCTTGGTAAAATGCTGCGAAGGGGTAAGCTTATTCAAACCCAGGATCTCACCCTGCTCAAGCGGAGGGATCAGATTCCCGGATTTTTCCTTTTCATTATCCTCGTTCTCCTGATCGCCTTCATCCTCATCTTTATTATTATAAGCAGCCAGAAAACCCTCAAACAGCAGATGGCTGCCGTTAGCCGTGAATAGATATCTACCTGCTGCGATATCCACGGATGTTGCCAGGAACTCCGCCGGCTTCATCTGGCTGGCCAGGAACCGGTTATAGATAAGCTCATACAGCCGGTATTGGTCGTGGTTAAGAAAATTCTTCAGGCTCTCCGGAGCCCGAGAAACATAACTTGGCCGGATAGCTTCATGCGCCTCCTGGGCTGACTTCTTCACCTTAAAAGTATTCGGCTTCTCCGGCAGGAAATCCTTGCCAAAGTTCCTTCCGATATGCTCGCGCACCTCTTGAATTGCCTCCGGGGCAACATGCGGGGAATCCGTGCGCATATAAGTAATTAAACCAACGGGATTATCTTCTCCGATATCAATGCCTTCATAAAGCTGCTGGGCAATAAGCATGGTTTTTGAGGCGTTAAACTTGAGCTTATTGAATGCCTCCTGCTGCATAGTGCTGGTGATAAACGGCGCCGGAGCGTAACGCTTCTTTTCGGTCTTCCTGACTTCTAAAACCTTGAACTCTTTACCCTGCAATTCTCCGCAGATATTCTCCGCGGACGCTTTATCTTTGATCTCGGCTTTCTTATCATCTATCTTCTGGAGCTTGGCAATAAAATTGCTCTCCCCGGAAACCTTGGGCTTGAACAATTCGGCAACGATCTCCCAATATTCGCTGGCAACAAATGCCTGGATCTGCCGTTCCCTTTCCGTGATCAGCTTTAACGCCACGGACTGCACCCGGCCTGCGCTCAAACCCCGGGCGATTTTCTTCCAGAGCAACGGGCTTAAGAAATATCCCACGATCCGGTCAAGTATCCTGCGGCCGACCTGCGCTTCAATCATCTTGTGGTCAAAATCCCGGCCATGCTTAAACGCCTCATTTACCGCGTGCGGGGTAATTTCATGAAAACTCACCCGCAAAACAGGCTTGCCTTTAAGGACCTTATCCTTTATTTGCCAGCCGATCGCCTCCCCCTCCCGGTCAGGGTCGGTGGCAACGTAAATATTCTCCTTATCCTTGGCCTCTTTTTTCAGCTGGGTCAGCAGTTTCTTCCTGGCAGGGATAACCACGTAATCCGGCTTAAATTTATTTTCTATATCCACACCCAGCTCCTTCTGCGGCAGATCAACAATATGCCCCATGGAAGAAACCACGCTGAAATCCTCCCCCAATATCTTGCTTATGGTCTTGGCCTTGGTCGGCGACTCAACGATAACCAGATTCTTGCTCATTTAACTCCTTATAAATTGTTTACCCGGAAGCTCTTTGATTAATTTCTTAAACTGTAATTTTAAAATTAAACTTGCTAAATAAGCGCATGAGCTGGAGGTCTTTTCCACCAGCTCATCCATGGTAACTGCCTGACGGCTTATGCAGCCGTAAAGGGCCTCCTCCTCTTTTGAAAAGACGGACTTTTGTTCAATTGCCTCTGCCCCGGGATTTGTTACGGCAGAAAGAGGCAGATTCAATTCCTCAAATATATCCTCGCAGCAGGTAACTAATTTTGCCCCCTGTTTAAGCAGACTGTTAGGCCCGGTTGAGCCGAGGGAATCAATCCTGCCCGGCAAGGCAAAAACCTCCCTGCCCTGCTCCAAAGCAAAATCCGCGGTGATCAATGCCCCGCTGTTCCTGGCTGCCTCAGCGACCAAAACCCCCAGGCTTAATCCGCTGATCAGCCGGTTGCGCCGGGGAAAATTCTGGGCCAATGGTTTTGTCTCCATAGGGAATTCGGAAATCACCGCCCCGCTCTCGGATATTCTCTTAGCCAGCCCGGCGTTCTCCGGCGGATAGATATGGCTAAACCCGCTGCCCATGACCGCAATGGTAGAGCCTTTTGCTTTTAGCGCACCTTTATGCGCGTAGCTATCCACTCCCCTGGCCATGCCCGATACAATGGTTATCCCCCGGGCCGATAGCTCGCTAGCGAATCTTTCCGCGTTGTTCAAACCGTAAAAAGAAGCCCTGCGCGAACCGACGATAGCGATGCCCGGATTATCGGAGGCGCTTATACTTCCTGATACATAAAGCACGATCGGCGAGCCGGGTATTTCTTTGAGCAGCCGCGGATAATCCCGGTCAAAAAGCGTAATGATCCTTACCCCTGCCTTTTTAGCAAGCGCCAGGTCATTCTCCAGCAGACGAGGGTCAAAAGCGGCGATGTTTTGAGCGATCTTTTCGCCGCATGCCGCAGCCAGATCCTGCCGGGAGCCCTTAAATATATTTTCCGGTTTCTGGAAATACTCAAGCAGGCCGGCTAAGCGGCTACTACCGACCTGCGGGATAAGATTCAGGCTTACCAGCGACTCAAAATCGTTCATTTCTTCTTAGCGGATATCCTGGATATTTTTTCAACCACCTGTTCAATTGAAAGGCCCGTGGTATCAATGGTCTTATCGGCCTGCATATAATAAGGGGCGCGCATCTTCAGTAAAACCTCTATTCTCCCGGCAGGGTCTTTTACGTTCAAAAGCGGGCGCTGCGTATTTGCCGAAACTCTTTTTAAGATCTCCTTTGGGGCGGCAGCCAGGCAGATCAGGATACCGCTCTTCTTCATCACCTTAATGTTCTCCTTGTCCAAAACAACCCCGCCGCCGCAGGCAACCACAAATTTTTTTTGAGCCGCGGCCTCTTTTAAGGCCTTTTTTTCTACCTTGCGGAAATAGGGCTCACCATCCTTGGCAAAAATATCCACGATCCTTCGCCGCTCCCTGAACTCAATAAGTTCATCCAGGTCAACAAAATTAAATTTCTTCTTCTTAGCCAGGAGCCGGCCGACAGAGGTTTTGCCAGTGCCCATAAATCCAACCAGATAAATATTCATCTTTTTATTTAGGGACGGTTCTCAACTCAAAGCAGAAGTGTCCCCTTTTTAGGGGACAGTTTAGCTTTGTTTTGAGAACCGTCCCTTGCTTGAATTACTCGGCGCCCTTATACGCCTCCAGGACCAGATCGCTTAACTGCTGCTTCAACTCTTTGGTAGCCGGATAAACCGTGTTATACCATTTGCCGTCTTTGCCCTGCTGGCGCGGCATGCTCACGAATAAACCCTTGCTGCCGTTTACCACGCTAAAGCCCTTGACCACGATCCCCGATAATGAAAGATCAATAAAGGCCTTCAGCTTTGAGTCGTTTTCTACCCTGTAGATACGGCTGACGCTTATCGCGTTTTCTTCCATCTCGATCACCCCCTTCTGCTACAATAGACGCAAAGGATGATCTTTTCTCACGCAATATTTTATCAACAATTAATAACAACTATCAGTAAATATCTCGTAGCGGGTTATATCATCAAGCTCCTCTTTAGGTTTCAAATCATATATATTCCTCTCAAATGCCTTGGTTGAGCCTTTAGCCAGGTCATTGATCACGAATACCTCATTGACTGCCGGTATATTTTTGATAAAAAGAATAACCCGCACTGCCACGGTAGAATAATAACTAATGTTGCCGTTGGTGACCTCCCCCTTCAGGATCAGTCTATTGGTATTCTTGAATCTTTCAATCTTAATATTATGGAACTCAAGGTCAATCATGTTCTATTCTATCCATATAGCCCCTGTAAGAGCTTTTAATATCCCTTAAGCAATCACCACCGAACTTTTCCAGGAAGGCATCCGCCAAAACAAAGGCGCAGGCTGATTCAGCCACCACCCCCGCAGGCTCAACCACGCATATATCAGAACGCTCAACCGCGGCTTTAGCTGTCTTCTTGCTATGGATATTCACCGAGTCAAGAGGATTCATCAGCGTGGAGATTGGCTTCATACAGGCGCGTAAAACGATCGGCTGGCCGTTGGATATCCCTCCTTCAATGCCTCCGGCATTATTACTCCGGCGGAAATAACCCCTGGATTTGGAATAGTAGATCGCGTCATGCACCTCGGAGCCAAAGCTCTCCGCGTATCCGGAGCCTAGCCCGAACTCAATGGTTTTAACCCCGGGAATAGAGATGATCCCGGCGCTCAAAAGGCTGTCCAGCCTGCGGTCGGATTGAGCGTAACTTCCCAGGCCAACCGGCACATGCTTAGCCGTTACTTCAAATATGCCTCCCACAGTATCGCGCCTGTTGATCGCCTCCTTTATTCTTGCTTCTATCTCCGTCTTGCCGCAAACACCGCCTACGGATAAGACCCTGCTGGATATAATTATCCCGAATTCACTTAAAAACTTCCTGCATAAAGCGCCCACGGCTACGGTAGCCACTGTGCTGCGCGCTGAGGCGCGCTCCAGGACCTCCCTAATATCGGTGAAACCGTATTTTAACAATCCGGCTAAGTCCGCGTGGCCCGGCCTGCCTGCTGTCACCTTATGCAGCTTTTCAATGCCGGCGTCTTTATTCCTGATCAATAAGGCGATCGGGCTAGCCAGGGTAAGATTATTTTTTAAACCGGAGATGATCTCTACCCGGTCATTTTCTATTTTCATCCGCCTGCCGCGGCCAAACCCGGCCTGCCTGCGTTTCAATTCTTTGTTTATAGCCTGCGCCTCCACCTTAAGTCCGGCGGGCATACCCTCTAAAATGGCGACCATCCCTTTACCGTGCGACTCACCTGCGGTTAATTGTCTTAACATAACCCCTCCCTAATTATTGCCATAGCCCGCGCCTGTTTTCGCGCGCCTCCTGGTATAATCTCCGGAATAATTCCGCGTATTTTACATTCGGCGGGATGGTCAAGAGCGAGGCGTAACCCTGTTTTACGATTTCCGCGTTGACAAATGTCCCATCCTCTAAATAAACATAGGCCAGAAGCCTTTTATATTTGTCAAACCTCTCCGCGTCAAATTCTAACCTTACCCGTTTGCCTTCAACGAGCTTTCTGGTAAATCCATATGACTGCCTGCCTAACTGTTTGATCGCCGCGGCATCCTGGCCGCTTCGCTGAACATCCCGGTCAAGCTTGCTTGATTCATGCATCTCTGGGGTATCAATACCGATCAGGCGCACCCGCTCATTATTTTCCAGGAACAGCGTATCTCCGTCCACTGCCCGGGCCACCAAAACATTGCTGTAATCATAATCCCTGCCGAAAGGTATCTGCCAGCCGTAGAGATTGCCTGCCGCGGCCAGTATTAATGCCAAAAGGGACAAAAATATTATTTTCTTTCCCACTTACTGCCTCCTTATAATCCTGCCGCGACAATCCCGGCCAAAACTATTATGTCCTCAATACAAAAAATATTCTTAATGCTGGCGTCAAAATACATGTTGGCGTCAGGCCCGAACTCAGGGTCGGCCTTCCATAATTTTATCAACACCGGGACACCAGCGAAGGCTTCAATCTGGATAGCGACATCCCCACCCTCGGCAATTCTGCCGGGGAGCCTCTCTAAAACCCCTTTGACGCTATCCGGGTTCTTCCCGTATTTGCGGATTATCGGCATAATGCAGCGTTTGCGATAAGCCTCATAATAGCCTTCAACCCCGGAGAACTCCCGGAAGGTAAGCCATTCCCATGCCAGCCCTGGCAAACCCTTAATTTTGCGCGCCAGATAATGCAGAATCAGTATACCTGTAAGCTCCTTTGCCGGGACATTGCAGGATAAAGAAATGATCTTCCCCTCTTCGGTATCTATACTATACTCATCCGCCAGGAATTTAACCGATAAATTATTGCCGGGCTTAAGCTTAGATAAATCCTCCCAGGCCTTCTTAAACGCCGCCTCATAGCCCATTGTTTTATTATATTATTTTTATTAGATAAATCAATGATTTTACACTATAATGTAAATAATATAAAACTGTTAGTTTAGCGGGTGGCGAGGATTGGACTCGTTGGATAACCATGATTTACGACAGATTTCAGCAGGAAGCCATTGACCATATCAATAACGGCCATTCGGTGATCGTCTCTGCACCCACCGGCGCAGGCAAGACCGCCATTGCCGAACATATTATCTCTTCATGCATTGCAACTGAAAAATGTCTGACAGGCGTAATCTACACCGCGCCCATCAAAGCCCTCTCCAACCAGAAGTTCCGCGATTTCCAGGGGCAGTTCAAGGATAATATCGGCATTCTCACCGGCGACGTTTCCATTAATCCCCAGGCGCCGGTCTTGATCATGACCACCGAGATATTCCGCAACAAGATCCTGGATGAACCGCAAAGCCTTGACAAATACTCCTGGGTCATCTTTGACGAGATCCATTACATTGATAACCCCGAGCGCGGCACGGTCTGGGAGGAATCATTGATATTTTTGCCCAAGCATATGAACCTGCTCGGCCTCTCCGCAACTATCCCTAACATTGAGCAATTCGCCAAGTGGATAGAGTCCATCCACGATAAGAGCGTAAAGGTGGTTATTGAAGACAAGCGGCCGGTGCCGCTGCATTTCAATTTCCAGTGCGCCAATGAGATCACCGATAAGATCGAGCAGCTTAAACGCCTGCGCTCCGGAAAACCCAACCGCCTCCATTCACTGATCAGCCACATCCAGGAAAAAGAGGGCCTGCCGGCGATCTATTTTGTTTTTAGCCGCAGGCGCGCCGAAGAATTAGCCCAGGAGCTGCACGGTTTCAAATTCCTCAACTCCACAGAAAGCCAGGAGATCACCCGGATGTACGAAGAATTGCTGGCGCGGTTTGACCTAAAAGATGAACGCTCTGCCCAGATCCTCTATCCGCTGGTCCAGCGCGGCATCGCCTATCATCACGCGGGGATGCTGCCGACCCTAAAAGAAGTGATTGAACGGCTCTTTACCAGCAGGCTGCTTAAAGTTATCTTTACCACCGAGACCTTTGCCCTGGGGATAAATATGCCCAGCCGCTCGGTTTGCTTTGACGGCCTGCGCAAATTCTACGGCACCTACGTGCGCAATTTAAAGACGCGGGATTTTTACCAGATGGCCGGACGCGCGGGCAGGCGCGGGATAGACGAGGAGGGTTTTGTCTATTCGCGGGTTAATCCGCAGCGCATAAATTTTGAGGAGGTGCGCAGGATCATCTTCGGCAAGCCCGAGGAGGTAAAAAGCCAGCTTAACACATCATACGCCACCATCCTTAATCTTTACGAAAAATACCGGGAGGAATTGTTTAAAATTTATCCCCTCTCCCTGCACTATTACCAGTCGCGCAAAAACGAGCAAAAACAGGCCTTGAACCTGCTTGAGGCAAAGCTGCGGATGCTTAAGGATTCCGGATATATTTACGACGGGAAACTTACGGAGAAAGGTAAATTCGCCAAAACCGTTTACGGATACGAATTGGTGCTGGCGGAATTATATGAACAAAATGTTTTGGAACAGCTGGATGAATTCGGCTTAGGGGTGGTAGCTAGCGCGGTTGTGTTTGAACCGCGCAGAAATCAGCGCATGCCCCTGGGTGTCTCTAAATCCAGCCGCAGCATTAAAAGGATCTGCGAAGAAACCTATGACCGGATTAAGAGCAAAGAACGGCGTTATAAAATTTATCCCTTTAGCAAGCTCCCCTATTTTCATCTATGCTCGGCTATGGAGGCCTGGCTGCGCGGGACAAGCTTTGATAAAACCCTGCAGATGACTGATTGTGATGAAGGCGAGGTGGTGCGCTATTTCAGGATGAGCGTGCAGGTCTTAAGGGAGATCTCACAGGCGCCTATTGCCTCCTACCTGCTTAAAGACAAGATCAAAGAAACCATCCGCGTGATCAACCGCGACATTGTTGACGCCGAGAAGCAGCTGCGCGAAGGCTAACCTATAACCTAGGGACGGTTCTCAAAACAAAGCTAAACTGTCCCCTAAAGGGGGACACTTCTGCTTTGAGTTAAGAACCGTCCCTACCTGCTTTTAAGGTAATCTTGAAGAATTTTTTTGTGATCAAAGGCGAACTCCAGTTTTGCAATTTCGCTTAATTTAATGACCTTTAATCCCGCGGCATCATCCCCTGCCTTTGGCTTGCCTTTGCCTTTAGCGATAAATACCGTGCCGACTGTGTGGAACCTTGGGTCGCGCTGCGGATCGGAATAAGTATGGAATTGTTTAATTCCAGTAAGCTCCAGGTTTGTTTCCTCCCTGGCCTCTCTTTTTACCGCATCCTCCAGGCTCTCCCCGTAATCCACAAATCCTCCGGGCAGAGCCCAGCCAAAAGGCGGATTGCTGCGCTGGATAACCACGATCCCTCCGGGTAATTCAATGATCGCATCCACGGTAGTAAAAGGCCCGGCGGATAATTTTGTCGTTACATATTCAAGGTAACCTAATACGCCCTTCTTAAAGACCGTGAATGCCTCCTGGTCACGCAGGCAGAAAATTATCTCCTTAAGCGTGCTGCATTCTTGGCGTAAATGCCTCAAGGACTCTTGGGCCATGATCTTTGCCGAAGCAAGCAGAGGAAAACCTCCGGTGCCGCAGCCTAATGCCGGAAAAGCGATTGAGCTGACCCTTAACTCTTGCGCCAACTTCAGGGAATTCCTGCAGGCATCGCGGATCTTGATTTCATCTGTTTTAAAATCCATGGCCATGGTCGCGGCGTGAATCACATATTTTGCCGCAAGTTCCCCGGCGGAAGTGGCAACTGCCGTACCGATCTTTATCGGGCCTTTCTTTACCGCCTCATCTTCTATAACCCTGCCGCCTTTTTTCCTGATCGCCACGGCAACCCCGCCGCCCATAACCAGCTTGTTATTGGCGGCATTGACAATGGCATCCACCCGCAGCTCGGTAATATCCCCTAACACAACTTTAATCTCAGCATTCTTAATCTTCATTGTAACTCCTTCTTATTAATTCGAAATTTGCTTATTAGATCGGCGGCTTGGCTTGATTTCGAACGGGGCGAGGGTTGGCTCGAGCCGAGGGGTGACACGGAGGCGGGTCCCCTGCCGCGCGCAACGTAAGTGAGCACGGCAGGGTGCCGCAGTGGCAGGACCCCGAGGCTGCGCGAGAAACAAGACAAGGCGACGATCTATTCGCCTATTATCTTAACCAATACACGCTTTCTTCGTTGTCCGTCAAACTCCCCGTAAAAAATCTGCTCCCAGGGCCCGAAATGCAGCGAGCCCGCCGTCACCGCCACCACCACCTCCCTGCCCATGATCGTGCGTTTTAAATGGCTGTCGGCGTTATCCTCACCGGTCAGGTTATGCTGGTATTTATCCTTGCCAAACGGCGCCAGCTTCTCAAGCCAAGCGGAAAAATCCTTATGCAGGCCGCTTTCATCGTCATTGATAAATACGCTGGAGGTAATATGCATGGAATTGACCAGGCACAGGCCTTCCTTGATCCCGCTTTTAGCCAGGGCATCCTCCACCTGATCCGTAATATTGATAAACTCCTGGCGTTTCTGCGTGTTAAAAGTAAGCTCCTGGGTATGGCATTTCATATTCTACCCCCTTCAATCAATCTTATGCTCTTTAATATCCTGTCCACAGCTACATCACTATGTCTAAGCGGAATTCAGAGTAAAGCCCATTTTCCATGGCAACCTTACCGAGTGAATCCCGGTATTTAAGGGAACGGTTGAACACGCTGCCGCAGGAGAGGGAACCTTTAACATGCTTATTAAAATTATACCTGAAACCGGCGCCTAAATGCAGCTCATTGTATTGGAGCGGCACGTTCTTAAGGTTATCTTTGGTCACCCTGAATTCATCCGATGAATTATCCCCTTCGAGAAAAACCGTCAGTTTCTTATCCAGGGCATAGGAGATCTCCGGCCTTTGAGGAACAATATTAAAGGTAAGTTTATCACTGGGTTTATAGATAAAGCCCAGGATAGGCGAGAAAGGATCTTTAAAATGCGGCTCTATCCTTAAACCGCAGATAAAACTCAATTTTTCATCAAATTTATAAAACAGGAAATAACGCTGAACCATGCTGAAAGCCGATGAACGTAAATACCAGTTATCCGTAAGAAATGAAGGATTAAGTTCTATGGCAAGAAAAGTATTATTAAAGTTAAAAAACGGCAGGGCGGTTGATATTCCAAAATCCACCTTGGTTAAACGCGCCGGAAGCTCAACAACGGTGCTATTGTCTATGCCTATATACCTGGTACTTGTCGAAAATTCAACCGGTAATTTATCCCAGGCCTTGATCTCATAGCTGTACTCCGAAGAGGAATCAATTACTCCGACCTTTCCCGACTGTGCCTTGGCTCCCCGGGAGGGAATGAAGTGCGCATAAGACTCCAGCTCCTGAGGAAAGTATTCCTCCTCTTTAACCACCACCTCCTCTAAAGTCTGGCGGTAAGCGCCGGCAGGCTGCGGACTGGCAACCTGCGCGTAGGCGTTCAAGCCGGACAAACAAAAAAACAATATCGCGCACAAACCCGCCTTCATTGCCCCTTCCCGAAAAACGTATCGGTTAACCCCTTGATAATATCGGCTACCGCCGGCTTAAAAACATATTTTGGGTTCTGCAGGGAGCCGCTTAATTTGATCACCCCGAATTTTCCCGCCTGCCCCACTATAACGGTAGCCAGGTCCTTTAATGTCCCGCTTAAGGGGACCTCATCGCTCTCGATCTCTACATCAAAAGCAGCCTCCAGGGAGCCGTCAAAACCGATCTTTATCGGCCCGGAAAGATTGGCGATATTGCTCTTTAATTTCAAGTTATCCGTATATACAAAACTATTATTGATCAAGAACGCGGCTGAGCATTCGGAAAGCACTATGTTGGCAAAATCCTTCGCAAAGAGCAATTTGCCTATTCCCTGGAAAAAGTTCAACTCCCAGAGTTTCCCCTCCCTGACCTGAAAACTGCCTGAGCCGGAGAGTTTGCCCAGATCTCCGGAAAAACCGTTGAGCTTGACTATCCCATCCAGGGTCCCGGATATATCTTTATTTCTGGCAGGAGTATCCATTTTAAGCTTATCCAGCTTAATGCCGCCTGCCTCTATCTCCAAATGATAAGGAAGGTTAGCAGTATCCATATTCATTATGCCGGTTGCATTAATCACGCCGTCATAGACGGCAATGCGGCTGGATATAATCTTGGCGATCTTCTGCTCCTGCAGATAATCCAGCGAAAAGCCATGTGAATTCAACCCGTAAAGGGAAAGGTCATTACTGCTCAACCTTGCCTGGATAAAACAGTTTTTTAAATCATAGGCATTGCCTGCCAAGCTGAATTGTGCCTCTACCCGGCCGGAAGGACGCATAAGCTTTATCGCGGGATTCTTCTCCAGTATTTTGCTTAGATCTCCCAGGCTAATGCCGATCGTCCCGATCAGGTCTACCTGGGGCTTTGAGCTGTCGGAGTTATCAATATTTCCGCTGGCTGATAACTCAGAATCAAAATACCTGCCTTTGATCAGACCTATCTTGATCTTGTTGCCCGCGACGCTAAAATTTCCGGACAAGGACAGGTCTTTGGCGAACAATTTCATCTCTACACCGGGGGCGGAAAAATCAGAGAGCCTCCCCGCTGACTGATAATCTGTCCCCGCGTATTTGAATTTCATATCCGACCAGCTGACCCCGTCCCTGCTAAACCCGATGTTCCCGGAGATATTTTCCACGGAAATATCCTGCTTGCCTAATTTCAAAGCCCCCCCGGTAATGTCGGCGCCGCCCTGCACCTGCCAGACGCCCTTATTGTCCGGGAATATCTTCAGGGCCAGGGATGCCTTGCCCTGCGCCGAGTTGACATAAGTAAAGTTGAATTTCTCTTTGGCGATACCGGGGAGAAAACTTAAATTCAGGTCAGTGCTTATGTTGAATGCCGGGGTCTTGAAATCCTTGACCGTTAAATTAAGCTCAAAGGGCATACCCAGCAAATCCGCCTTAAGGCTCTGGGCGGACAAAGAATCCTGGTTAAAAACAACCTTGCCGGCCAACTCCTTTACCTCCCCTAAAAACTCTAATCCCGATATCCCGGCACGCTCAATATCGCAGTAGCCGTCAAGCTTGAGTTTATTGGCTTGCCGGTCATAATCAATTTTCGTTTGCAGAACAGGGCTTAATCTGATCCTCAGTTTATCTTTTGCCAGAACCAGGTTGTTCCCCCGGCCGTCTATCTGCGCGCGTAAGAACTGTTCTTTAAGATTGATTTGCGCCTGCAGGTCCACTATCCCCGAAACCAGCTCCATAGCCGAAGTCCCGTAATACGGCTGGAACTGCCTGGGCGCCAGGTTCTTTGCCGAGAGGTTGGCGGTCAATTGCCGGCTTGGGATGCTGTATTGGCCTTTAGCGCTTATGGCGATTGCCGGTTCAGCGGGGATCTCCCCTTTAAAATTGAATCCCAACGCCAAAGGCAGCTTTAAGTACAGGTTCAGATGGATATTATTTATTTCCTTGGTGAATTTTTCCGGGAGGGTATCATCCTGGAAGAGCAGGCTTCCGGAGGAGATGCTTATCTTATAAACGGCTACGTTGAAACCGGGTTTTTTTGCCGCCGGGGAAGACTGGCCAAACAGGTCCTGGAGGTTAAAGGTGTTATCCTTCCTGCGCTCTAAGAATATATACGGAGACCGGATATTTATACTGGGGATAATTATCTGCTTCCTGAAGATCGGCCAGAAGAAAACCACGCAGTTTGCCTGCCTGGCGCTTAAGAGCACCTGCTGGTTGTCCAGGATCACCAGGTCCTGCAGGACAAAACCCCTGAATATGTTGAACTCCAGGGATTTTAAGATCACCTTCTTGCCTGTCTGCTTTTCTATTGTCTCAACGACCATGGATTTTACCTTTACAGGCAGGACTACCTTGTTAAGGTAAACTATCCCCGCGGAGAGAAGGGCCAACAGGACCAGGGAAATTATAATGAACTTTTTCATTTTTTAAGCTTGATCACCTTCTGCGCCAATTTAAAGGCCTGCTCCCTGCTTTTAATCCTGCCGATGGCCTGGGCCTCCTCCAACTCGCTAAGCACTCTACCGATCAGCTCGGAAGGCGGCAATTTAAACCTGGCCATAATATCATTGCCGTTTAAGAGCCGGGACTTTTTCTTTTCTTTTTCTTTTTTGAACAGCCGGCGGATAAGGGTTTTGACTATTTTTTCATGCCGGCTGCGCGATAGCGCCGTAGTCAAGGGGCCTTTGGTGGCGCGTTGGTCGGAAAGGGACAATAAAAGCACAGCCAGCGCATCAGTGCCTGTGTCGCGGAAATAACGAAAGACCGCCTTGGGTGTAGGATGGTCGCTGTCTGCAAGATATCCGGGGCGTAAGTGGCAGAGCACGATCCTCTCTAAAGAGCGCACTTCCTCATTGGATAATTTTAACCTGCGGCAGATTGAGCGGACCAGGCCTAAGCCCACCCGCTCATGGCCGTGGAAGATGATCTTCTTTTTTTCGCGGCGTAAGGCCCCGGGCTTTCCTATATCATGCAAAATACAGGCAAATTTAAGCAGGCTCATTCTCCTGCGCAGTCCGGAAAGCTCTTCATCAAGGTATTGTTTGATACGCGGATTTTTGCGGGCTTGAGGCAGCAGTAATTCAAACTGGTTCAATGTCTCCAGAGTATGCTGCCAGACATCCAGGTGATGATACGGCCCCTGGCCGATATTGCGCATAGGCTTTATCTCGGGAAAAATTATCTCCAGGATCTTAAGCTTATCCAGGGTGACCAGGGCAGCGTAAGTTTGAGAGCTATCAAATATCTTGAACAATTCATCGCGCAGGCGTTCGCCGGAGACGCTGCTTATCCTATTCTTATCTTTTTTTGCCAGGCGCAGAGTTTCCTTCTCCACCGAAAACCCGAGCATACAACTGAAACTAAAGACGCGCATGATCCTTAAAGGATCTTCAATGAAAGAATTTTTGTGGGTGGCCCTGATTATTTTGCGTTTGAGGTCCTCCCTGCCGGAATATGGATCAATGATCTCCTTGTTTAGGTCTTTATCCGAAAAAACATCCATTAGGTCAAGGGCCAGGGAGTTTATGGTAAAATCGCGGCGCAAGAGGTCGTTTTCCAGGGTGAGGCCGCGGAAATCCGTAAAATCAAAGGTATGGATCTTACCATCTGCTTTTTTTACCAAACGGCAGACGCCATGCTCCTCGTCTAAGATCACGAATGCCGCTCTTAAATGGCTGGCTAATTTGCGGCCGAAACTCAATGCCGAGCGCTTCAGGCAAAAATCAAAATCCGGGTTATCCTTCCTGCGCTTCAGGATCAGGTCGCGCAAGGCTCCGCCCACCAGGTATAATTTTACCTTTTTTGGCCTGGCAAAGTCATGAACCGGCTTTAAGATATCTTTTTCTTTTGCGGAGAATTTCAACGCCACAGCTTACTTGTCTTGCTTAAACATCTCTGATTTATTGATGATCTCATCCTCTACGAATATCGGGGCGTGGAACCTCACGGCTAAGGCAATACTGTCGGAAGGCCTGGCATCAATGGTTTTTAGTTCGCCGCCGGAGGTTTTAATGACGATCTTGGCGTGAAAGGTAGACTCCTCCAGCTTATCAATGATCACCTTATCAATGGTTGCCTGAAGGTCATTAAGCATCGTATAGATCAGGTCGTGCGTCATCGGACGCGGAGGGTTGAAACCGCTGATTTTTAATTTTATGGCCGAGGCCTCATTCAGGCCGATTATGATCGGCAGGACCCTTGTGCCGCCTTTTTCCTTCAAGGCGATCAGCTGGTCATGCCTCTTCTCATCAATGACGATCTTATTCAACTCCATCTCAATCATATCTATTTCTCCGATTTCTTCTTTTTATCTTTGCCTAAAATATCCTTCAGCTCAACCATAAATTGCCCCACATCCTTGAACTGCCGGTACACCGAGGCAAAACGCACATAGGCGACATCATCAATTGATTTTAGCTTCTCCATCACCAACTCACCTATCCTGTTTGATAAGACCTCCCGGTCGCTTTTCTTCTGGATCAAGCGTTCTACCTGCGTTACGACCTCCTCCATCTTTTCAACGCTCACCGGCCTCTTCTCACAGGCGCGGATGATCCCGGCCAAGATCTTCTTGCGGTCAAAAGGCTCCCTGCGGCCGTCCTTTTTAATTACCAGTAAAGAAACTTCTTCAACATATTCATAGGTAGTAAAACGCTTGCCGCATTTAAGGCACTCCCTCCTGCGCCTGACCGCCGATTCTTCCGCGGTGGAGCGTGAATCCACAACTTTATCTTCCTTATAATTGCAAAAAGGGCATTTCACTTCTTTTTAATCTGTTTTAATTTTATGCCGGCCTCTTTAAGCATCCTCCTGGCCAGCTCATCAGGGTAACCTTCGGACATTATTATTTCTTTCACTCCCACGCTGATCAACATCTTAGTGCAGGTTACGCAAGGCTGATTAGTAACATAAATGGAGGCGCCTCTTAAATCAATCCGGTGTATTACCGCTTGAATTATTATATTTTGCTCTCCGTGCAGGGCCCGGCATAACTCTTGGCGCTGGCCCGAAGGAATATTCAATTTCTGCCGGATACATCCAAAATCTTCACAATGAGTTAATCCCGAAGGCGCGCCATTATAGCCGGTTGCCAGGATCCTCTTATCTCGGACCGCTACCGCTCCCACCTTGCGGCGCAAACAAGTTGAGCGTTTTGCCACTAATTCCGCCACCTCTAAGAAATATTCATCCCAGCTCGGCCGGCTGCCATCAAGGCTCCGTCGGACAATAGCTTTCTTCTTCATTTTCATTTTAACAACTCCGGGTACAATGGGAACCTCCTGGTTAAACCGATCACCTCTTTTTTGATCCTGGATATTTCTTTGGCATCCCCGTGGTCCTCTAATGCCGCGTTGATCAGCTCGGCGATCTTGCGCATCTGCTCCTCTTTCATTTTGCGCGTGCTTACTGCCGCTGTACCGAGGCGAATACCGCTGGTTACTGCCGGCCCCTTTTCATCAAACGGGATAAGGTTTTTATTCACCGTGATATTGACCTCACCCAGTATCCTGGAGGCATCTGCTCCGGTGACATTCTTGGGGTTCAGGTCTACGAGCATCAAATGCGTATCTGTCCCGCCGGAAACAATGCGAAAACCCTTCTCCTCTAAAGCCCTGGCTAACTCTACGGCATTTTTAGCCAGCTGCGCCTGGTACTGCTTGAACTCCGGGGTCATTGCCTCGCGGAATGCCACGGCCTTGGCAGCGATAACATGCATCAGAGGCCCGCCTTGTATCCCGGGAAATGTCAGAGCGTCAATTTTTTTGGCAAATTCTTTTTTGCAAAGGATAAATCCTCCGCGCGGTCCGCGCAAGGTCTTATGCGTGGTGGAGGTGACAAACTCCGCGTAAGGCACAGGAGACGGATGGATGCCTGCTGCCACTAGGCCTGCGATATGCGCCATATCCACGAAAAGATAAGCGCCGACGCTATCAGCGATCTGGCGGAATTTCTTAAAATCAATTATCCGGGGATAGGCTGAAGCCCCGGCTAAGATCATCTTCGGTTTATGTGTTTTAGCCAGTTCCATGATCACGTCATAATCCAGTGTCTCGCTCTTCCTGTCCACCCCGTAGCCGACGATCTTATAAAACATTCCGGAAAAATTATGCGGATGGCCGTGGGTAAGATGGCCGCCGGCGGCTAAATCCATAGCCAGGACCGTATCCCCGGGCTTAATCGCGGCGAAATAAACCGCCATATTCGCCTGCGAACCTGAATGTGCCTGGACATTGGCGTGCTCTGCGCCGAATATGGCTTTTGCCCTTTCAATCGCCAGGCTCTCGGCTGTATCAACATATTCGCAGCCGCCATACCAGCGCCTCTCGGGATAACCTTCGGCGTATTTGTTGGTGAGCACCGAGCCCTGGGCCTCTAAAACCGCCAGGGATGCGAAATTCTCCGAGGCGATCAGCTCCAGGTTCTCCTCCTGGCGCCTGACCTCCTTCTGGATAAGAGCATAAATCTCCGGATCAGTCTGCTTTAAATGTCTCACCTTACTCTCCTAACCTAGGGACGGTTCTCAAAACAAAGGAAAAGTGTCCCTTTTTTAGGGGACAGTTCTGCTTTGAGTTGAGAACCGTCCCTATCTTATGATTTTTTCAATTTGATTAACTCTGCGCCTATACCTGCCCCTAAGGAACTTGGTGTTTAGCCAAGCTGTTGCCATTCTCTTGGCCAGCTCTGTTTTCACGAATGCCGAGCCCAAGACCAGGACATTGCTGTCATTATGCTGGCGGCTTAGCTTGGCTGTCTTAAGGTTATAGCAAAGCGCTGCGCGCACCCGCGGTAATCTATTGGCAACAATGGAATTGCCTATGCCGCTTTTGCAGACAAGTATTCCCCGCTTATATTTTCCCGAAGAAATTCCCTTGGCCAGCTCATACGCATACTCGGGATAATCGCAGCGCTCGGCGGTATGCGTGCCCAGGTCTTTTACGCTGATCCCTTTTTTCTCAAGGTAGGCTTTAAGTTTTCCCTTTAAGGGGAACCCAGCGTGGTCTGAAGCGATCAATAGCTTGCTCATAATATCTTCATTATCCTTTCTACGGCATCCTTGATTGTAGCGAAGGTCTTCTCATAAAACTCCAGGGAAGCCCCCAGGGGATCAGGGATATCCAGCTCATTGTCACTTATTTTAGTCCCGTTAGAAATATTTGCAAGATTAAATTGTGTATTTCTAACGGGATTAGCAAATTCCTTTAATAAGAAAAGCCTATTTTTTGCCCGCGGCTCAAGCTGCAGGATCTTATCCTCATGCGACCTCTCCATCACCAGGATAATATCCGACCTCTCCACTAACTCTTTAGTCGCCTTCTGTGAATGATGTTCCCCCACATCAATGCCTTCTTTTTTTAAGACCTCGCGCGTGCCTTCACTGGCGCCTAATCCGGAAAGCATCATTATGCCGGCGGAAGAGACCTCTACATCTTTTCTATTCTGTTTTTCCAACAGCTTCTTTAAGTATGCCTCTGCCATTACCGAGCGGCAGGAATTCCCCATGCAGACAAAAAGCACGCTCTTGGATCGAGCAGCCGCGTTTATCTCTTCATCTTTTATCGCGCCACTCCTGATTATCTTCAGCGGCTGGACGCTCAAATCCACAACAGTTGATTCCTGGCCTAATTTTGCCGGTCCGGCGTCAACCGCCAGGTCCACCAGGCCATCCATATTCTGGATAGCCTGCGCAAAATTATCCGGAGCCGGCTCTCCCGCGACATTTGCTGAAGGGCAGGCTATTACAACATGCGCTTGTTCAATGATTTTAAGAGCAACCGGATGATCCGGCATGCGTAAACCAACCTTAGCCTCTCCGGCTCCCTTTAATATGATCGTCAACGGCCCGGGCCAGAATTTATGCATCAGCTTATACGCAGCCACCGGGATATCCCCGGCAAGCTCATCTGCCTTACTCTTCTCTGCTATAAGTAAGGAAAAAGGTTTATCCGCGGCACGTTTTTTGATCTCATAAAGCCTCTCCAGGGCTTTTTTATCCAGGCTATTAGCGGCAATGCCGTAAACCGTCTCCGTGGGGATAACCGCAAGGCCCCCGCCGGAAATAACCTTAGCCGCCTGAACAATATATTTTTCTTCAGGGTTAGCCGGATTGATTTTTATTATTTTGGTTAAGCTCATTTACCTGAGTTTATCTTTTTGATCTTAAGCCGCATCTGTTTTTTATATTTAATAAGCTTATCGGCAATCTTCGCGTCGCTTACGCCTAAAATCTCCAAAGCAAAAAGCGCGGCGTTCTTAGCGCCTGCCCGGCCGATAGCCATAGAGGCAACCGGCACGCCTGCCGGCATCTGCACTGTGGATAAAAGCGAATCCATGCCTTTTAAACTTTTTGTCTCAATAGGTATGCCGATCACCGGCAAAACTGTATGAGCCGCAACCACCCCGGCTAATGCCGCTGCACCCCCTGCGGCGCAGATAAATACCCGCACCCCTTTTTTCGGCGCCCTCTCCACATATTGCGCCAGCTCCTTAGGAGCCCTGTGCGCGGATAAAACCTTGGTTTCAAAACTGACTTTAAACTCTTTCAGTAATTTGATCGTTTCATTTACGGTTTCCAGGTCTGAGGCGCTGCCCATAATTATACTGATCTTGCTCATCTTCCCTCCCTATATGGCTTTTCTTCCGATATCCCGGCGGTATTGCATACCCTCAAAATTTATTTTACTTACAGCCGAATATGTTTTGCTTATGGCATCCTTGATGGTCGGGCCTAATCCGGTAACACCCAGCACCCTGCCGCCGCTAGTGACGATCTTATCGCCTACCTTTTTAGTCCCGGCATGGAAAACCACTACATCTTCTAATTTAGCCGCCTCATCCAAACCAGAAATCTCTTTGTCTTTAGTATACTCTCCGGGATAACCTTTTGCCGCGCAGACAACGCATACGCAGGCGCGCTCATCCCATTCCAAGGCGGGGTAGCGGGAAAGCTTCTGATTAACCACTGCCAGCATGACCTCTACGAGATCAGTCTTAAGCCGCGGAAGTATTACCTGTGTTTCAGGATCCCCGAAACGCACGTTAAACTCTAAAACCTGCGGCCCGGATTTAGTCAGCATGATCCCGGCATAAAGTATTCCCCGGTATTCAATTCCTTCAGCGTTTAACCCGGCGATAATCCGGCTGAATACCTTCTTGGTGATCTCATCAAATAGCTCTTTAGTTACTACAGGCGCCGGAGAATACGCTCCCATTCCACCAGTGTTCGGGCCCATATCATTGTCAAATATTCTTTTATGGTCCTGGCTGGTAACCAGCGGAACAATCACCTTTGAATCCGTAAAGCAAAGTATGGATGCCTCCTGGCCCACCAAGCAGTCCTCAACGATAATGCGCTTTCCGGCATCCCCAAAGACCCTATTTACGAGCATCGCATTTGCGGCGCGATTCCCCTCTTCAATGGTTTTTGCGATGATAACCCCTTTTCCCTGTGCCAGGCCGTCTGCTTTTACCACACAAGGAGCGCCTCTGGCGCCGATATATTTCTTCGCCTCATCTATATTTACAAATACACGGAAGTCCGCCGTGGGCACCCGGTAATGCACCATTATCTGCTTGGCAAATGCCTTGCTCTCTTCAAGCATTGCCGCTCTTTTTTGCGGCCCGAATACCGGAAGTTTATATTTAGCGAATTCATCGGCAATGCCTGCTACCAGAGCAGCTTCCGGACCGGCTACAGTCAAATCTATTTGCTCCCTCCTGGCAAAATCCAGGAGCCCGGGGATATCGTCGGCCTTTATATCAACGCATTCTGCCAATTGCGAGATCCCAGCGTTACCCGGAGCGCAGAATATCTTTGTCACCAGCTTTGATTGCGCGATCTTCCACACCAGCGCGTGCTCCCTGCCGCCTGAACCGATAACTAATATATTCATGTTAACCCCGGTAAATTAAGCCTTTATCATTACTAAAAGCATCTTGAAGCGCTCTATTGCCTTTAAAAAATGCGGTTTGTTTGCCGGCATGATAATCGTCTCACCTGCCGCAAGGGAATGTGCCTTACCGCTAATGCTGATCTCTGCTTTGCCTTCAATTATATAAACTAACGCGTCAAATGGCGCGGTGTGCTCGCTTAACCCCTGCCCTTTATCAAAGGCAAAAAGGGTCACCGTCCCCTTTTCCTTCTTGATCAGCTCCTTGCTGACAACCGAGCCATCCTGATAATCTACCAGGCTGGCCAAACTTCCAACTTCTTCAATAATATTTCTCATATTTCAATTGTTTTTCAATAAACCGGATAATTTCAATATCTTCTCTGCCCATTTATCCGCAGAACCGGCTATTTCTTTTTGTTTATTTGAAAGGCTGCATAAAGCCAATTTAAGCTGGATATTCACTAATTCCTCCTGAATATCCAAAGAAGCATCCGGGGCTGTCCATTCAATAAAAAACTTGCTCTCTTCAATCAAATCGTTGATTACCTTTTTATTGTTCGGCATTTGCGAGAATGACTTTAAGCGCGCTAAATTGCTGGCTATCCCTCCCAGGCGTTTAGACAAGCCGTCTTTTAAGAAACGTTTCTTAATTGCTTCCAGATTTGACATATGATTTACTCCAATAAGCCGCGAGCAACCTCTTCAACTTTTTCACGGATTACCTCATCTTGAATTATCATGGAAAGATTGTTCTGACGAGGCCGGATATTGATCAAAGCCTCAAAAGTGACCTGTTTTGAGTGAGGTATCCAATCCGCTCCCCAGATATCTTCCTGCTTGCTGCCGTCCTTTAACAATACCGCTTCGCAATCAGCGTGCAAAATACCACCGCCGGCTAATACCTCTCTCTTAATATCCACCGCCAGCTTAATATATGACTTAAGCGCTTTGAGCATATCGTGGATTTGTTCTTTTGTAACATGCTTATGAATAAGATGAATTTTCATAATATTTAAGGGTAACTCCTATCCCTTACGCGGGTTCTGGCTTGTCTTGTTTCTCGCAGGGACGCTCGTTTTGCCCCTGCGAGGCAAAACTGCGCTCGGGTCGGCTGGCGTCGCTCTCCGCCTGCGGCGGAACCATGATATTATGAAAAGCTGCCCCGCATTTCTTACGCTCAAGGTGGTATAATAACCACCTGAAACGGGCTCGAAGCCCACGATTGTTTAACGAGCTGTAAGAAAGGAGGCAGCAAAATGGTAATAACAGGCTTAGACCAACACAAGCATTTTTCCCGGGTCGCGGTAACGGATGAAGCCGGCGCCGTTATCGAAGAGCAGCGGCTTGGGCATGCCGACAAAGATATTATAGCACGGTATTTTGAGCCGTTCAAAGGAAACGCCAAGATTGCCATGGAATCAACCGGTAACTGGACATGGATGTGCGACCTGCTTGAAGGACAAGGCCTTGATGTGCATTTGGCACATCCTCTTAAAACACGGATCATCTGCGAATCAAAGGTAAAGACCGATAAGATTGACGCCAGGATGCTGGCCCATCTCTTACGGGCCAACTTACTGGCGGAATCGTACATTGCTCCGCTGGATGTCCGAAGCCAACGCCAGCAGTTAAGATACCGCCAAAGCCTTATCCGCGTAAGAACGGGCCTTAAAAACCGCGTCCACGGCGTACTTGAACAATTGGGCATTGCTGTGCCTCCGGTAAGCGACTTATTCGGCAAAGAAGGCTTAAGCTGGCTTAACAGCCTTGCCATAGCCGAACCATATGCCGCCAGTATGCAAGGATACCTGCGGCTTATCCGTGAAATTGACCTTTTGATCACCGCTGTTGATAAAGAGATCAAGCAATCCTTAAAGACAAACCCCGCGGCATCGCTCCTTGATACAATCCCGGGGATCGGGACCTTTACCGCGCAGCTGCTCTTAGCGGAGATCGGGGATATACGGCGTTTTGCCTCAACCAAGAAATTATGCAGTTATGCGGGCCTTGTGCCTTCTACCCATCAAAGCGGAGAGACCTTGTATCACGGATCGATAACAAAACAGGGTAACCGCTATATCCGCTGGGCAATGACGGAAGCCGCCCAGAAAGCATATTGCAAAGATCATTATCTGGCGCGCTTCTATGCAACGATCTACCGCAAGAAAGGCAAAGCTAAGGCGATAACCGCCGTTGCAAGGAAGCTTTTAGTAAGCGTGTATCATGTATTGATAAAGAACGAACCGTACCGGATACCGGGCAAACCCGTGGAGCGGGCTGGTCAGCTCTCCCTATAGGCCGATACCGTGATTGGGAAGCCCGGGATCGAATAAAGATCATGTTCCACCGAGAACGAAGGGATGCGTGGTTCATTAAAAGGTTCTTTTGTGACTTTTGGCTTGACAAAGAGCAGCTTTTCAGGGATGCCCGCTCCTTGCCTCCACGCCCTGCTCAAAATCAATCCAAGCCCCCCCGCTATCCTACCCTTAAGCCTACCAATATCTTAATTCTTTCTTAAACGTCTACAATTCAAATTCTTTTAAGAACAACCTAACAATTGTTTCCCCTGCCAAACCTAATTCTAATCCTTGCTCATTTTCCAAATACATCCCCATATGTAACAAATATCCCTTTTCTTGACGAATAAGCGCTATTGGAAAATTATCATTACCTTTCTCTCTTAGTAAAGGTAAAAAATCACAATTAGATACACGCTTAAGCGCTCTGAATCTTTTTACTTGTGGATTTGGTATTTGGGTCAACAAATCTCCGATGTATTTTTTATCTTCTTCGGACTGATAAATGTCCACTAGGGTTTTGTCACCCTCGCCATCTGAAGTCATGCTAATTCCAAACTTTAAATAAAGAAAGGTGTCTTCCAGAGATTGCCATCTAACGTTTTCAGTAATATGTTCTCTCACAATAGTCTGTTCACTTTTTGAAGACGTATTGGTATTTTGGTGTAAATAAAATGCTCCTCCAGTAACTACAAAAATCCCGCCATCTTTCATAAAATGTTTTAGTCGAGAGAATGTTAAATGTAGCTCGCAATCCTCTTCGGGAAAATTATCTCCAAAAGGATTCAATATCATATAAAAACTATTATTGATATCATTAGTATTTATTGACTCCACAATCCTTTGTCTTGTAATCCAAAATAAAAATTTGGTAAACCAAGAAATCCTTGCACGTAACAAAGACAGAAGCTTATTTTCCCACTGTATTGGTGTAATATTAGCCCATGCCTTCTCACATGTATAAGTGCTTTCTGAATTAATTTTTCCATTCAATATAGCAATCTTAGGGAATATTTTTCTTCGTATTTTAGTAAGCCAAATCTTGATCTTTGGTAAGTTAGAAAAGATAAGGCAATAAAATAACAAGAAAGATAAGGAGATAATAATAAAAAACACTTTGTTAGTTTTATTACTTTCTACTATGGGAGCAACTGTGTAAGTAAAAAGTATGGACAATAATGTAGAAATTAAAGCTTCAAAAAATATTCCCATAGATCAGAACTTTATTTGTTTTACAGTTTACATGAGTGAAGTATTGTGTCCCTAGAATTTTCATAACTCCATTTTCCATTTACGCTATGAATATCACGACAAATGCATATACTGTCTTAAGAATGTTGCTACATCGACATCAAATAAATCAAACCTTTTAGTTTCTCTGCCTTCTAAAAGATAATTTAGTGGCTCATTCGCATATTTTTGCTTAATTAATTTTTTTGTTTTACTTTTTGCCACCTCCCCTAAACCTAATGATGTTCCCCAAATATGACCTGCCTTATTAAAACTATCACCAAGAATGTTTAAGTTTTCATCACCATAAGAAAATCCAAGAAAGTATATATAAGCGGCTTCTTTTGCTAATGATTGAATTCTATTGAGTTTTGTGGCCTGGGCATCCCCTGTTCGTTCTTCCCCGATAATAAATAAATTTTTAGTTGCTCTTATAAGATCTCGGCGGTTTGCTTCTTGGCTTAAATAAGGACGCCCCTCTTCTTGATTCTGCCATGGCAAAGGAGCTAAGCATCCATAAACATGAATAATCTCAATTGAATTAATTTTCTTGGCACATTCACCCATTACTTTCTTACCAGAATATGAATTATATAGAGCAGTTATCAAGAAGTGTTCCAGGGATCTATCATAATTAAACGTTATAAAATGCATATTATGTTTATCTATATTCTCAAAGGTGTGATCAATGTTGTTCCAAAGCTCTATGTACCAATTCTTACCATCATCTCTTCTAAACAAGAGAGGTTCATTTTCTTTATGCAAAAGAGCTGCAGCGATTAGTTGTTTCCCTAGATTTCTAAACTCTTGATTATTCTTTAAAAATAAATCTATGGAATTCTCACCGCTTTTGTCAAAATGAGTTCTGAAATTATTTATGGCGCGTTCTGTATCTGGCACCATATCTTTTTCGTGATCGCTCGTTAACATTTGTGCAATCTGTAAATAATTTAGTTCTTGGCAAATAATCTTTCTTAATCCTTCTCCAAACGGATACCCAAAAGGTTCACTTGCACCAGCGCCTAACACAAATATTGTTTTATTTTTTATAATCATTAATAACCTTTGAAATATATGGAAAATAATGTGGTAATAAATTTATTTAATGAATCTGGCGGTTTTCGCGCAAATGTCGGTTTTAGCCAATGGAGCTTGAGCATTGAGGGAATCCCCGTGGAGCGAAGCGACAAAACGGGGACGGCGAAGCTGTTTGAGTGGTTTTTGCTGGAGCAAAAACCACGAGTTCTGCAGCCGCCGAAATGCGAAAGAGCATTGGCGTTTCCGCCGGAGGCGGATCCGCCTACGGCGGAAAAAAATCGACCTGAGCGAGAAAACTGACAGGTTCATTAGAAAGAACGGTTATTCTTAAGGGTCAGTCCCCTTCGGGGACAGACCCTATACTATCTCCACTTCCTTATTCCCTTTGACAGCCCGACCAATGAGCCAGGATTTCAGTTTAAGCTCGGCTAATCTCTTGATTATTGCCGAAGCAGCATCCTGCTCAACGATCAAAACCAGGCCAATGCCCATATTCAGGGTATGATACATCTCTCTGTCCTCAATATTGCCTTTTCTCTGGATGAGCCGGAAGAGTTCAGGCACCCGCCAGGAGTTCTTATCAATGCGGGCGTTAATATTGTCCGGCAGTATGCGGCTGATCTTATCGTAAAAAGCACCACCGGTAATATGGCTGATGCCGTTGACCTTGCCGGGAAAATATTTTAATAAGGAAAGGACCGGTTTGACATAAATACGCGTGGGCTTAAGCAGTTCCGCGCTCATTCTTTTCATTTCCGTTATGCTTAATACCTTTCTTACCAAGGAATAGCCATTGGAATGCAGGCCGCTGGACTCAATGCCGATAATTGCATCCCCTGGCTTTATCTTTGCGCCATCAATTATATCCTTTCTCTCCACAACCCCTACG
>Ga0315282_10003368_pt1 | contig 28716 bp, 21 predicted proteins | sample YL17G07_20_MG_FD_203693 | JGI IMG/M metagenome (GOLD analysis project Ga0315282, IMG submission 203693) | Sediment microbial communities from Yellowstone Lake, YNP, Wyoming, USA - YL17G07_20 | ecosystem: Environmental > Aquatic > Freshwater > Lake > Sediment | place: USA: Wyoming | collected... | reverse complement strand
CGCCCGACGTGAGCATCAGCCGCAAGCTCGTGCTGACGAGCGGCGACTAGCGGTCCGACTTAAGGCCAGCACCCCGGGGGGGATGCCTCCCCGGGGGAGCCTGGGGGACGGCCCCGAGGATAGCCCCGGGGCGGCTCCGAGGATGGCACCGGGGACGGCTCGGAGGATAGCCCCGGGGACGGCCCGGGAGATGGCATCCCGGATAGCCCGGAAGATAGCCCCCCGGATAGCCCGGAGGATGGCCCTCCGGACGACCCCGAGGACCGCCCCCCGGACGGCCCGGGGGATTATCCCCCGGGTGACCCGGGGGGGTGTGGGTCGGATTTAGCCTATCCTCTTGTGGGTACGATAGTTAAGCCCGCTTTCCGGGGTTTTGAAAAGTTGTCATAGTTGTAATACCAAGACTGGCGGCCGAGATAGGGCTTTTGGCCCGGAAGACCAGTCAGAGGTCAGACTTCTCTCGGTTGGGACAGGTACTGCGCAGTCGGTGAAGGTCGAGCTTCAGCCGGCTATTTGCCCGGACACTGACCGGCCACGTTCGCGTCTATGCTCTTGCCCGCGTACGCCTTGTCGAACTGGGCACAGAACTCGGCCGCCAGCTTCTGCGCCCGGGCATCATAGGCAGTCTTGTCCTGCCAGGTGTTACGCGGATTCAGCGCCGATAGGTCGGAGACGCCCGGACAGGTCACCGGCACGAGCAGGTGAAATACCCTGTCCTCGTAGCACTCCACGTCCTCCAGCGCCCCGGAGAGCGCGGCCTCGACAATTTCACGGGTCAGGTTGATGTCCATCCGCCGGCCGACGCCGTAGGGACCGCCGGACCAGCCGGTATTCACCAGGTAGACCCGTGTCCCGTGCTTGTCCAGCTTCTGCCCCAGCATCCGGGCGTACACGTCCGGATTCCGGGGCATGAACGGCTGCCCGAAGAAGCGGGAGAAGGTAGACCTGGGCTCGATAATCCCGGTCTCGGTTCCGGCGAGCTTCGAAGTGTAGCCCATCAGAAACCAGAGCATGGCCTGGTCCCGGGTCAGCTTCGCCACCGGCGGCAACACGCCATTCGCATCCGCGGTCAGAAACAGAATCGTCTTGGGATGCCCGCCGACAGGCGGCGTCTTGATGTTGGGCAGGAACGACAGAGGATAGGACCCTCGCGAGTTGGGCGTGTACCGGTCGTCGGCGAGGTCAAACCGGCCGTCCGGGTATACCATGGCGTTCTCGACAATCGCGCCGTGCTCGAGGTACGACGCTTCGTGAAAACACGCCCGGTAGATGTCCGGCTCCTTCCCGGGGTCGAGGTTGATGAGCTTGGCGTAGCAGCCGTTCTCGAAGTTCGCCACGCCGTCGTCGCCCCAGCCGTGCTCGTCGTCGCCGAGAAGCCGGCGTCGGGAATCCGCGGACAGCGTGGTCTTGCCCGTGCCGGAAAGACCAAGCAGCAGCGCGACGTCGCCGGACCGGCCTTCATTGGCAGAGCAATGCAGGGGCAGTATCCCTTCGGCAGGAAGCAGGTAGTTCATCACGGTGAACATCAGCTTCTTGACGCTGCCGCAGTAGGCCGAGCCGCAGACAAGGCCGACTCTCCGGTCCATGTCCATGGCGACAACCATGGTCGAAGCACGTCCGGTCTCGGGAACGGTCCGCAGCCTGCCGGCATAGCGCCCGGCGTCAGACGCCGGGAGTCCCTCCGGGAGTCTGGAGTTCGGTCGGGGGTCTCCGGGGCAGCCCCGGACTCCGGGCGTCGGACGCCCGTCGAGCTTGTCATACGGCAGCACGACAAGGGTGTACGGTTTGCCCGCAAAGCAGGAGCGGCCGACGTCCTGAGGCACGGCTCGGAACATGTTGTCGGCGAACAGCGCGGTGAGGGCCCGGTCCGTTACCACCCGCACCGGCAGGGCATGGCCGGAGTCGGCACCCAGCGCCCGGTCCACCACGTAGAGCCTGGTCTTGTCACCCAGGGCGGCAAGCGCATCGTCAAACAGCATGTCGAACGTATCGGGAGCGACCGGCAGGTTGTTGGGCGAATCCCAGTCAATCGTCTTTTCCGTCTCAGGCCGCCGCACGATGACCGTATCCAGCGGGCTGCGGCCGGTTGATTCGGGCGGCGTCCACGTCGCCAGGCAGCCGCAGGCCGCGACCATCGCCTCGCGCCGCGCCGCCACCTCGGCGATCATCGTTCTCCGGTCCGGGTTCAGACGCACGTCGGCATGCCGGTTCAGGAGTTCGGCCAACCTGAACTGAAAACCAGCCATCATCCCTGCTACGCCGTCGCCGGCTGAAGCACGTTTGCCGACCCCGCGGACTGGCGGTGGACCCGTGCCGCTCTTCTCTCCGCGGCGAGCTCCTCGCGCAGGGCCGCGTGCGCCGCCGCCAGCCGGGCGACCGGGACGCGGAACGCGGAACAGCTCACGTAGTTCATGCCGGCTTTGTGGCAGAACGTTATCGAATCCGGGTCGCCGCCGTGCTCACCGCAAATGCCCACCTTCAGATTGGGCCTGGTCCTGCGGCCCAGCCGCACGCACAGCCGTACCAGACTGCCGACGCCCTCCTGGTCCAGGGTCTCGAACGGGTTCGCCGCGAGAATGCCCTGCTTCAGATAGACCGGCAGGAACTTGCCCGCGTCATCGCGCGAGAATCCAAAGGTCATCTGAGTGAGGTCGTTGGTGCCGAACGAGAAGAAATCCGCCTCCCGCGCCACGTCGTCGGCAGTGAGCGCGGCGCGCGGGACCTCGATCATCGTTCCAACCAGGTAGTCGACCTTCACCCCGGCGCGAGTGAACACCTCTGCCGCGACTCTCTGGACCAGCCTGCGCTGCAAAGCCAGCTCGGTCACGTCGCTTACCAGCGGAATCATCACCTCCGGCATTACCTTGATGCCCTCGGTCTTCACCTGACACGCCGCCTCGAATATCGCCCGCGCCTGCATTTCCGTGATCTCCGGGTAAGTAATCCCCAGTCGGCAGCCGCGGAATCCGAGCATCGGGTTGTCTTCGTGCAATCGGTTCACGGTGCGCCGCACCTGCTCGACCGGTATGCCCATCCGCTGGGCCAGCCGCTCCATCGCCGGCTCGTCCTTGGGCAGGAACTCATGCAGGGGCGGGTCCAGCGTGCGGATGGTCACCGGGTAGCCGTCCATCACGCGGAAAATCTGGGCAAAGTCATTGCGCTGCATGGAGAGCAGCTTGCTCAGCGCCTTGCGCCGGCCGGCTTCGGTCTCGGCCAGAATCATCTCCTGCATCGCGCCGATCCGGTCGGCCGCGAAGAACATGTGTTCGGTCCGGCACAGGCCGATGCCCTGGGCTCCGAACTCGCGCGCCTTTGCCGCGTCCTGGGGCGTGTCCGCGTTGGTGCGGATGCCCAGCTTGCGGAACTTGTCGGCCCAGGATAGTATCGCCCCGAACTCGGAAGAGAACGACGCGTCGACCATCGGGACCTTGCCGACGATCAGTTCGCCGGTCGTGCCGTTGATGGTAATCACGTCGCCCTCGAAAAGCTCCCGCGCGCCGACCGTCACCCGCCTTGCTTCGTAGTCCACTCTCAGGGCCTCGCAACCTACTACGCACGGTTTGCCCATGCCCCGAGCCACGACCGCGGCGTGCGAGGTCATGCCACCGGCCGCGGTCAGGAAACCGTCGGCCCGCGCCATGCCGGCGACGTCGTCGGCTGACGTCTGGTGGCGCACGAGAATCGCGTGGTGTCCGGCCCCGGCCATCTCCACGGCCTTTGTCGAGGTGAGCACCATCTCGCCCCAGGCCGCGCCCGGCGAAGCCGCAATGCCCCTGGCTATCGCTTCGTACTTCGCGTCCGGGTCGATGCCCGGATGGAGCAGAACGTTCACCGCGTCCGGGTTCACGCGGAGCACCGCTTCCTTGCGGTTGATGACGCTGCCCTGCGCCATGTCATAGGCAATCTTGACGGCAGCCCGGGGCGTCCGCTTGCCGCTGCGGCACTGGAGGACCCAGAGCCGGCGGTTCTCGATGGTGAACTCGATGTCCTGCATGTCCCGATAGTGCCGCTCCAGCTTGCGCATCAACTCGGACAGTTGCGTGTACGCCTTGGGTTGCTCGGACTCAAGCCACTCCAGCGGCTTGGGCGTGCGGATGCCGGCCACGATGTCCTCGCCCTGAGCGTTGTTCAGGTACTCGCCGAAGAACTTGTCTTCACCGGTTGCCGGGTCCCGCGTGAAGGCCACGCCGGTGGCCGACGCGTCGCCCAGGTTGCCGAACACCATCGCCTGGATGTTGACCGCCGTGCCCCAGTCGGCCGGAATGTGGTAAATCCTCCGGTACTCAACCGCGCGCGGGTTGTTCCATGATTTGAGGACCGCCTCAATCGCCATCCAGAGCTGGGTCTGCGGGTCCTGCGGGAAGTCCTTGCCGGTAAGCTCGCGCACCTTGTCCTTGTACCGGGCGACAATCCGGCCCAGCGTCTGGCTGTCGAGCTCGGCATCGCTCTTCACGTTGGCCTTCTTGCGTTCGGCGGTGAGAATCTTCTCAAACTCCTCGTCGCCGGTGCCCAGCACGACGTCCGAAAACATCTGGATGAACCGGCGATAGGAATCAAGCGCAAACCGTTCGTCCTTGGTCAGCCGCGCCAGGCCGGCCAGCGTGACGTCGTTCAGACCCAGGTTCAGCACCGTATCCATCATCCCCGGCATGGAGGCGCGCGCGCCCGACCGGACCGACACGAGCAGCGGACTGCCGGCATCTCCGAACTCGCGACCGACAACCCCGTGAATGTATGCCATGCCCTTCTGGACCTCGGACACAAGCCGTTTGGGCAGGGCCTTGCGCCGCATGTAATGGACGCACACGCGCGTCGTAATCGTGAACCCGGGCGGCACGGGCAGCCCGATGTTCGTCATCTCGGCAAGGTTGGCACCCTTGCCGCCCAGGACGTCGCGCATCTGAGCCGAGCCATCGGCCCGGCCATCGCCAAAACGATAGACGAATCTCATAGATGTCTCCGGACCTCCATCCGGACTAACCTGTCAGGAACCTTTCCGCCGGGCGCCGGCCCGACAGCCTCCACCGGTCCTGGTTCGGTAGGAAGCTCACCTGCGAAACAGCAGGCTGAGAACAAGACTCAACAGGAGCGACAGCAGCAGAGCGGACGCCAGCGGAACGTACACGAGCAGGTCTCGGCGTTCTATCACTATGTCGCCCGGAAGCCGCGGCAAACCCAGCCGGCCCAGCAGCAAAAGCGCGGCACCAAGCAAGGCAATCACCAACCCGAATGCGACCAGCAGGCGGCCGAGCCCCTGCAGGTTACCCATCCGTGTTGACGCTATGCCTCTTCGCGGCAGTCATCCGGCCCGTCTGCGCCGCCGGCGAGAAATCCCTCGATAAGCTCCTTGGCCTTATCCATGTCCGCTTCCTCGACCAGAATCTCGCCCCAGACCGGACGCATGACTCTCGCCAGCCCGTCATAGGCCGGAATCTGGAACGAATGAATCATGGCCGGTACTCCATTCTGTTCGAGCAGGTCACGGAGCGTGTGCGCCATGAATTCGTCCGCCGGCCGGCATAGGGTTTTCAGCGCCACAGAATCTAGAGTATATGAGCAAACTCAGGCAAAGTCAACGCAGGCCGGAACTTGCGCGGTTTCTCCGGTCATGAGGCCGCGAGCCTGAGGTTGACCCCACGGTCTCTCAGCTCCGTGACGAAAAGTGACGGCGGCACGGCAACTTCGCAGGTTGTAACACCTTTCACCATCACCTGTCCTCGACCCAGCATCAGAGCCACTATCGCGGTCGGAAATCCGGTCGTGCGCATCATCGCAGTCAGGCCGGTCTTGCGGTCGGCATAATCGACCAACTGATAACGGATGAGCTTTCTCCTGCCCCGGCTGGCGCCCTGCGCATCGACGCGGAGCAGCACCACGTCGTCCCACTCCCAGGACAATGCCGCCTCGAGCCGCTCTATCAGCAGATGCCGCGGCACGACCTTGCGGTGGTCGACCACAACCGGGCGTGGGTCCGTCAGGCCCAGGTCCCTCAGCAATCGGAACTGGGCACAGTGCCCCGGGTACCGAATCGTCTTGTAGTCCAGCGTTTTCACCTTGCCGGCATAAGTGACGGGCAGGCGCGACGAACCGCCCGAGGTGTTGAACGCTTCCAGCCGGTCGAACGGCTTGGGAAACCGGATTGTTTCAAGGTCGGCAAGCGGCTTGGTGAAACTGACTGCGCCGTTGCACAACACCATGCACGGCTCCACGTATTCGTTAATGAGGCCGTTGGCCGAGAAGACCAGACCGTAGTTCAGAGGCGGTTTCGGCCGCCGGGGCAGGCCGCCGACGCGGATGTGAATCGAGTCGGTCTCATCCAGCCGGCCGCAGGCATCGGCCGCCAGAACGCTTACCATCCCGGGTGCCAGGCCGCAGTCCGGTACTACGGTGACGCCCGCATTCCTGGCTCGAGCATCCAGGGCTATCTGGCGGTCCACGACGGAGTTGCTCCCGCCGAGGTCGCAGAAGTGCGTTCCCGTCTCAATCGCGATGCGCGTGAGCTGCAGGTTGTAGAAATAGGGGACGCAGCTTATCGCCACGTCAGACCGCGTCATCAGCCGGGGCATCGCCGCGCGGTCTCTGGCATCGGCTGCAAAGGTCCTCAGTTTTCCGCCGCCGACTCTCGCCGATAGCTCTTTCAACCTTTGCCGGTCGAGGTCGCAAACCCTGACCATCTCCACATCGTCCTGACGGACCAGGTCGTGGCACACCGCCCGCGCCATCATGCCCGCGCCGATGACAAGAACCTTCATACCGCACTCCTTTCTACTCACGAGCCAAGCGGACCCGTCGCCGTATGAATGCCCGCGCCCGGCCGTTTCACGCTACTTTATCAGCTTGCGCCTCAGCTCACGCAACCGCTCCCAGGTCATGCGCCGGCCCTGCGGTCCAGGCCGGTCGTCGGCTCATCCAGCACCCTGAGTCGCGGGTTGTTAATCAGGCTGCGTGCGAGCATCAACCTGCGCCTTATCCCGCCCGAAGACGGTAAGGCTGCCCGCGGTCAGGGGCGGGAAGCACGTCAGCATCCTGATGGTCGTCTACCGCCGTGAAATCGCCAAATCGCTTGGTCAGGTTCTCGGCACGCACAAGTGGCAGCGCAGACGCATTCACGCTGTATCGTAGCAGATAAGTCCTGCTCGTCAAAGCGGTGCACCCCGGGCACTTGAGGCGGACGCGACCCGAATCGCCGCAACTCCCTGTCGATACAGGACGCCGGGATTGACATCACCCCGGTTCTGCTGCTACTCTGGGCTCGTGAGAATCATCGCCTATGATGAGCTTAAGGACCCGACGCAGTTCGCCATCCTCGCCGATTCGGCCTTCAACTGGACCGCGACTCCAGGACGCGTAGCCGAACGGCGCAAGCTTGATTCGCGCTACCGCGACCCGTTCGGATTCGGCATGCTGGACGGCAGGACTCTGGCCGGCTTTGTCGGCGTGATGGACATCAAGGTACGCACGCGCTTCGGCGAGGTCATCAGTGCCGGCGGAATCCATAATGTCATGACCCGGCCGGACTACGTGCGCAAAGGCATTGCCGCCCGCCTGCTCTCGCGCGCACACACTCACTTCCGCAGCAAGGGCTACGTTTTCTCATTCCTGTTCACACTCCGCTCCCTCGTGGCATGGCGGCTCTACGACAGGCTGGGCTACGTCGAGATGCCCCTGTCCGGCAGGCAGGCGCCGGCCGTGTATCGCGTCCGCCCGGTCAGAGGCAGGCCGGCCAGACTCAGGCCCCGGAGCCGGCTCGACTACTCGGCAGTCGAGCGGGTCTTCGATGAGCACTGGGGTGAGAAGAGGAGCGCGTTCGCGCGAGACCCGGGTTGGCTCAGAGGCCGGATGAAATGGCGTGTGTCTGCCCGGAGTCTCATCGTCGACCGGGAGGGCTTTGCGTACGTCGAGACCGACAAAGACGCAACCAGCATTTACGAGTTCATCGCCCGGAGCCGGCCCGCATACGAACGGCTGCTTGGTCGCATCGAGGCGCTGAACCGACCTGCCATCGTTCATTACCTCGTCCATGACCCGATGCTGCTCAAGCTGTACCGCTTGCGCGGCTTCACCCTTCGCCCGCGTGCTTTCTTCGTCCTCATGGCCAAACCCCTCGGCCACCTCTCCCTCCGCTCAGCCTTCGGCCCCGGGTTCTCTTGGTCGCCGTTCGACCAGTTCTGAGTCCCCGCCCGGCCCGGGTTCCGCGTACCGCCTATTGGCTCTTGGCTTCCAGCTTTTGACTCGGACCTCACACGCGCTCAACGTCCCGTAATGCGCGACTGCGGTAGCGATTGACACGCTTCTGACAGGAAATCGGAGAGTGTCCCGGTTCCGGCCGGACCCACGGAATCTCGCTTAAGCGACGTATTCCCGGCGCGCAACTCTCGTCAGTTTTCTGGCCGTTGCCAACCGAGGTATGTGGCCGGCATACGCCGCCGCGGGAAATCCCGTCAACCACTACCTGTAGTATAAGGGGGTACGGTACCCGGAGCTGTCCCCTCCAATACATATAGGGCCGTCCCCCCGGTTTACCGCCGGACTATCCCGGGGGCATTGACTTCAGTCGTTTTCTGCCCTATTTTGCTTCCAGCAGGAGACGACAGCCGCGCCAAACAGAACGAGAATCGGAGAACCTTTGTGACATGTCCTGAAACGGCGACGCCCGACCCGGAAGGCCCGCCCAAGTACACGCCTGCAACCGAGATGCAGCGCATCCGCCTGTTCGACCGTCGCGAGAGGTTGAGGCAGTTCTGGCCAATCCTGATTGTCGTGACTCTTACGCTTGCCAACGGCCTGCTCAGCCTGCTGCACGGATTTATCTTCCGATTCAGCGCCAATCCCAGGTTCCTTGCTCTGTCTCTGCCTTTTGGCCTCTATCACTGGAGCCGGCTGCTTTCCGTCATCTTCGGGTTTCTGCTTGTCTATCTGTCCTTCCATCTTTACCAGCGACGGCGTACGGCGTGGTGGCTGGCCTCACTCAGCCTGGTGCTGGCGGCTGTACTCAGGGTCGGTCGCGGTCATCATCTCTACCTTGCGTCGGGTTCGGTCGCCGCAATCCTGCTGCTCTTCGTCTTCCGCCGCAGGTTCACGGTCAAGAGCGAACCAAGGAGCATAGCTCAAGGCGCGAGGCTGATGGCTGCGAGCATGGTCATCGCAATCGTGTACGGAACCCTGGGCTTCTACCTGCTCGACCGCCGAGACTTCGGCATCGACTTCGAGATACCCGAGTCGATTGTCCGCACCTTGCGCGCCTACCTGCTCATCGGTAACGGTGACCTTGTCGCCCATACGCGACATGCGCGCTGGTTCCTTGACTCGCTTTCTGTCATGGGCACGACCGCGGTGCTGTTCGCGGTATACAGCCTTTTCCGGCCTATCGGGTTCCGCCTGCGCGTACTCCCTCAGGAACGAGCCCTGGCCGACGCCTTGCTCCAGAAGCACGGCCGCACACCGGAGCACTACTGGACTCTCTGGCCGGATAAGTCCTATTTCTTCACCCGGGACGGCGACGGTTTCATCGCCTATCGGGTCGCATCGGGCGTCGCCGTCTGCCTCAGCGATCCGGTTGCGGCAGACGCGACGGTGCCGGCATTGCTGCGCGACTTCATTGCCTACTGTTCCGACAACGGCTGGTCCGCGTCATTCCTGTACGTTTTGCCGCAGGGGCTGTCTCTCTACAGCTCCGCCGGCCTGCGTTCGCTGAAAATCGGCACCGTAGCGGTAGTTGACCTTGAGAGATTCTGCACCGAAACCTGCATGAACAAGCAATTCCGCAAGGTCAAACGCCGTCTTGAGGAAGACGGATTCTCGACTGCACGACACTCACCCCCGCACCCGCCCGAACTCATGAGGCAGCTCGAGGAAGTCTCGGACGAATGGCTTTCCCTGCCCGGCCGCAGGGAGCGCTCGTTCGCGCTCGGGGCATTTGAGCGGGACTATGCGAGCCGCACGCCCTTCTTCGTGGTCCAGGACCGCGAACGCCGGGTCGTTGCCTTTGCCAATGAAGTGCCTGCTTTTCGGCCCGGCCTGGCGACCATCGACATGATGCGTCACCGCGTCGGGGTCCCGAACGGCATCATGGACTACCTTTTCACCGAGCTTTTCTGTCGACTGCGCGAACAGGGCTACAGGCAGTTCGACCTGGGACTTGCGCCGCTGGCCGGAGTCGGCGAAGGACCTGACAGGACGACCGAGGAGCGCGTCGTACGCCAGGTGTTCGAACTACTGAAGCGGTTCTATCCCTTCGAAGGACTGCGCGCCTACAAGGCGAAGTTCGACCCCGAGTGGGAAGAGCGGTACATGGTCTACCGGGGCGGCGCGCCCGGACTCGTGAAGACCGCGCTTGCGCTCGCACGCATTCTCGCGTAGGGAAACACCGTGATGAGCGGTCGCAGGTCCGAGCTGCTCCAGCGGCTGCTGCTCATCGCCCTCGCCGTCGTTCTGGTCGGCGCGGTCGCGCTGGATTGGAGACGGATGCAGCCGGTCCTTGGCCGGGCCAACTGGCGCGTACTGCCGGCGGCAATCGTGTTTTCCCTCGTCTCCTACGTCTGCTCCGGTTCGGGCTTTGCCATCATCAGCCGCACGTTCGGCGTGCCCGTGGCGACACGGAGGTTGTTTCTCGTCGGGTTTGTCACGATGACCGTCAACAACCTCATTACTCTCGTGGGCGCAGCCGGGTACGGGGTCAGCGCGGCACTGCTCAAGCGCCCTGAAGTCAGGCTGCGTGACGTCCTGGCCGCGTCCGTGTTCAACTCCTATGCCCACTTCTTCATCGGGACGACGTTCCTGCCGCTGAGTCTCGTCTATGTCGTCGCCGGTGGCCGCATGCCGCGCGCCGCCCAGACCGGGATGACGGCCATCGTAAGCCTGGCGCTCGTGCTGGCCGTCACCGTGAATCTGGCCGTCTTCTCCCGGACGTTCCGCGCCGGGCTGTTCCGGTTCCTGAGTCGCGCTGCCCGCTTCTTCGTCCGGCGCGACCCATCCAATGCGTTTGCCCGTTTCGACTCGACCTTCACTGAAGGCATGGCGCGGCTCAAGGCGAAACCCGCCCGGCTTGCCGGGCTATTCGCGCTCATCGCCGCGGACTGGACCACGTGCATCGCCGCCCTCTGGTTCTGCTTTGCTGCGCTGGGCAGTTCGCCGCACGCGGGGGTTGTCGCCAGCGGGTTCTTCATCGGAATTGCCGCCGGCGCTGCCTCCATGCTGCCTGGCGGGATGGGCGTTCAGGAAGGCTCGATGGCCGGTGTCTACGCGCTGCTCGGCATCCCGTTCCGGGTCGGCCTGCTCGCCTCGATTCTGTTCCGCGCCGTCTACTACTTCCTTCCCTTCGTCCTCGGTCTGGTCATCTACTGGAGCGTGCTCGTGCGTGCTCGGGCGCCAGCCAGCCCGGACAACTGACCCCGCGCGCGTGTAATGATGACGGTTCCATGAGTCGGTGCGCAGCCTTGAGAGGCGACAGACCGGTTGACGCGCCAGCCCGCCACGTTATACTCGGCCGGAAGGCTGAAGGGCAGGCGGTTGTGCACGGGCGCCGACGTCTTTATTGCCGCAACGTCCGGTTCTTCGGCAGAAAGAGTAAGGAGGCATAGATGAAGCGATACGTGGTCCTGTTGTCAGCAATCAGTCTATCTTTAGCCGCGGTAATCCGCGTTCCGTCGCAGCAGCCGACAATCCAGGCCGGCCTGAACGCGGCTAACGCTGAAGATACGGTTCTCGTCGCTCCCGGGTTCTACTCCGAGCGCATCACGTGGCCTGCTCGGGACGGCATCGTGCTGTTGAGCGAGAAGGGCGCCGATTCGACTGTAATCGACGCCGGCCGGGCCGGGCGGGCCCTGACGATGGGCGCAACGGTGTACACTCAGGCGACTGTCGTGCAGGGTTTCAGAATCGCGAACGGCCAATGCACCGGCGGCTCGGCCGGCGTGTACTGCACCGGCGCCCCGGCGTTCCTCTGGAATCAGATTGCGGACAATACTTCGCTTCAGGCCACGACCGGCGGGGCCGTGTACGCGGATGGCGCACCCCTGTTCGCGTTCAACGTCATCGCTCGAGACTCACTGAAGGTGGAGAACTCGGCCGGGTTCCGGTACGGAGGGGGCGTCTACTGCACCGGCTCCGGCGTCTTCTATCAGAACGTCTTCGCCGACAACGCGGTCTTCGATTCCGCATGCAGCGGGTTCCGCTACGGCGGTGCGCTCTATCTTGCCGGTGGAACGCCACTCGTGTTCTCCAACCTGTTTACCCGCAACGCGGCCCGGATGCTCGACGGCAGCGGGTTCGCCTATGGCGGTGCTGTCTGCGTTGCCACAAGCGCGTCGGCCTGCATCTGCGCCAACACCTTCGTCGGCAATCTCTGCGCCGCGCACGTCACGTATGGCGGTGCGGTGTATGCGCCGTTCGGTGCCACGGTCATCAGGAACAACATCATAGTGCAGGACAGTTGCCTTGGCTCTGGCTCGGGCGGCGGCCTTGCCAGCGACAGTGTTGCGATGGTGTTCGACTACGACGACGTCTGGCAGAACTACCCTGATGACTACTACGGTTGCACTGCCGGGTCGCACACGCTATCCAGCGACCCGTTGTTCGTGACCGCTCCGTTCGGCAACTACTGCCTGAGCCAGATTGGCGCCGGCCAGCCGGAAAACAGCCCGTGTCTTGATGCCGGCGACACCCTGCTGATGACTTCGCCGCTGAACCTCGACTCATTGATTCGCGTTTGGACCACGCGCACGGACTCCGTGCCGGACGCAGGTGCGCCGGACATCGGCTACCACTACGCGCCTGCTCCGCCCACCGGGATCACCGCCAGGCCAGTACTGCGCAGGGTGGAACCGAGCCTGACGATAGTGCCCAATCCGGCCTGCGGCGGGCAGGTGCGGCTTGTCGGCATGGTCGGCCGGAGCGTGGACACCTTTGACGCGATGGGCCGCTTGGTCTCAAAGCAGCCGCTGTCGTCGCACGAGGGCAGCGCGCTGCTCGACATCAGCCGGCTCAGCGCCGGAGTGTATGTGTTGCGGACCGAGCTGGACGGACGTGGATCCCGTGGCCGACTTCTGGTTCAGCGCTGACGACTGACTAGTCGAGCAGCGCCGCGATTTCGCGGCTGATGTTCTCTGAAGAGAAACCCCGGATGTCAATCGCGAGCGAGCGGCAGTTGGCCGCGCACGCGCCGCAGCCCTTGCACAGCGCCTCGTTCACGACCGCGGCCTGCTTTCCGGTGCGCTCATTGATGGTCTTCACCTCTATCGCCCGGTAGGCGCAGAGCCCCTCGCACATGTGGCAGGCTGAACAGCGGTCAGGATTGACCGATGCGACGGTCGCCTCGGCCTCAAGGGTTTCGCGCGACAGGATGGTCGCGGCACGGCCCGCCGCCGCCTTCGCCTGCGCGGCCGCCTCGTCAATGAACTTGGGGAAGTGGCAAAGCCCGGCCATGAAAACGCCTTCGGTGGCGAAGTCCACGGGCCGCAGCTTCATGTGCGCTTCGAGAAAGAACCCCTCGGCGTTCAGAGGCACCTTGAGCATCCGGGCCAGTTCGTCCGAGCCGACCTGCGGCACAAGGCCCGATGAGAGTACGAGCAGGTCGGGCGTGAGTTCGAGCGTCCGGCCAACGATGGGGTCGCGGACGTTGACAGTGACCTCCGGCTGCACGTTGACCGCAGGCGGGTCGTCAGGAGTGTAGCGGATGAACACGACGCCATTCTGCCTCGCCTTGCGATAGTACACCTCGCGCATGCCGTAGGTCCGGATGTCGCGGTACAGCACGTAGACGTCGGTCTCAGGGTTGAGTTCCTTGACCGCTAATGCGTTCTTCACCGCCTCAGCACAGCAGATACGCGAGCAGTAGGGCCGGTTCTCGTCGCGCGAACCTACGCACTGGATCATCACGATGCTCTGGGCCTTCTTCACCTTCGCCGGTTCCCTGTCGAGCAGCTCCTCGAATTCCTTCTGGCTCAGGATGCCCGGACTCCGGCCGTAGCAGTACTCCTCCGGCTTGCGATACTGCGCGCCGGTGGCGACCACGACGACGCCGTGCTTCAGCACGACGTCGGACGCGCCCGACTCGTCGGACGGGCCTGACCGCCCGACGGTAGTCTGGAAGTTGCCTACAAAGCCGTCGATTTTCCTGATGCGCGCGCCGGTGAAGACCTTAATGCGGGGATGCTGAGTCAGCCTGGACTCGAGTTCCTTCAGACGCTTTCTCACGTCATCGCCCTCAACCGTGCGGGCGATGCTCCGCGCGTTCCCGCCGAGCTCCTTTTCGCGTTCGACCAGGAAGACGTCGAACCCTTCGCCGGCCAGAGACAGCGCCGCGGTCATCCCGGCGGCGCCGCCGCCGACCACCAGTCCGGCTCTGGTGACCGGCAGCTTCACTTTGGGGATGGGCTTAAGCCGCAGCGCGCGCGCAACCGCCATCTTCACGAGGTCCTTTGACTTCTCGGTCGCCTTGTCCGGCTCCTTCATGTGCACCCACGAACACTGGTCGCGGATGTTGGTCATCGCGAAAAGGTGCGGGTTCAGGCCGGCTTCGGTCACGGTCGCCTGGAAGAGCGGCTCGTGCGTCCGGGGCGAACAGGATGCGACGACGACCCGGTTCAGCCGATGTTCTTTGATGCGGTCCTTGATCTTGTCCTGGGTGTCGCCGGAACAACTGTAGAGGTTCTCTTCGGCATAGACGACGTGCGGCAGGGTCCGGGCAAACTCGACCACCTCGGGAACGCGCACGACGCCGCCGATGTTGATGCCGCAGTGACACACGAACACCCCGATCCTCGGGGCGTCGCCGCGCACGTCCATTTCAGCCGGCACTTCCGGCTCTTTCGTCATCGTGCCCCGTTCCGCGGCGAGTATCTCCTCAGCCGCGGCTGCGGCGCTCGACGCACCGGTCACGGTTTCCGGGATAGCCATTGGCTGGGCAAAACTCCCGGCCACGCTCATGCCCGGATGGCTGGTCGTGGTCGGTTCCCACCCGTCGGTAAGCGCGAATCCGAACCGGTCGAGCTCGAAGTCGAGCCGCCTGGACAGTTCCACGAGGTCGGGCGGCGGAACGAACCCGCACGACAGCACGACCATGTCGAACTCTTCGGCGCGCGCGCCTTGCTCGCCGGCGTAGCGCAGGACGAGGTTGCGGGTCTTCGGGTCCTCGCGGATTTCCGGCACGCGTGCCCGCACCAGTCGCACGCCGTACTGCTGCTCGGCCCGTTCCACGTACTTGTCGAAGTCCTTGCCGTAGGAGCGCATGTCCATGTAGAACACGGTCGGTTCGACTTCCTTCGCATGCTCGCGGGCGATGACCGCTTCCTTCACCGCGTACATGCAGCACATCGCCGAGCAGTAGCCGCGCTCAACTGAGTCGTCGCGCGAGCCGACGCACTGCAGCCAGGCCACGCGTTTCGGCGCCCTGCCGTCAGACGGTCGCTTCACGTGCCCCCCGTACGGCCCTGAAGCTGAGAGGATGCGTTCGAACTCGAGACTCGTGACGACGTTCGGGTATCGGCCGTGGCCGTACTCGGGCCTGAGCGCGGTCGGCGCAATCTTCGAACCGGCGGCGACAACGATGGAGCCGACCGCGAGCGTCAACTCCTCGTCCTGCTGGGAATAGTCTATCGCGCCCGCTTTGCACGCTTTCTGGCACGCGCCGCACTTGTCCTTGGTGAACTTAATGCAGTGCTGCCGGTCAATCATCGGGGCGTTGGGCACGGCCTGCGCGTACAGGCGGAAGATGGCGCGGCGCGTGTTCAAGCCGCCCTCGAACTCGTTGGGCAGGTCCTTGACCGGGCACTTGGTCAGGCAGTCGCCGCAACCGGTGCACTTCGAGATGTCGACCGAACGGGCATAGCGTTTCAGCCTCACCTTGAAGTCGCCCGGCTTGCCTTCGACGCCCAGCACTTCGGTCAGGGTCATGAGCTCGATGTCCTTGTGCCGGCCCGCAGCCACCAGCTTGGGTGACAGGATGCACATTGAGCAGTCGTTCGTCGGGAAGGTCTTATCGAGCATCGCCATGATACCGCCGATTGCCGACGACCGCTCGACAAGGTAGACCTTGTAGCCGGAATCGGCCAGGTCGAGCGCGGTCTGGACGCCGCCAATGCCCCCGCCGATGACCATCACAGCGCCGATGCGACGGGACACAGCATCAGCCACCGGGCACCTCCGGACTCAAGTCAAATGTCAGAAGCCAAGAGCCAAAGCGCAGAACCGTCACTTCCGTCCCTTCGCGGTTACGACCGATTTCGCGAGTATCCGCACGAGTGCGTCGGCTTCATCGGCCAAGCCACGCAGCGCTTGCGCCGGCACCAACTCGCCGCGTTCAGCCAGCATCAACCAGTACTGCGATTCCTTGGTCTCCTTGAGCGCAAGTTGGAGCTTGTGGACAAAGTCGGCGCGACTCTCTGCCCCGCGAGCCTCCATGTAGTTGGCCCCTGCCGGCGCGCTCGAGCGCATCAACTGCCCGGCTATGTAGCGGCCGGGAGTCGACCGGGCAAGGCGTCCGCCCAGCCTCAGGCAGTCCGCGGCGAAAACCAACAGCCTCTCGCGGAGGTCGATGGGTGCTACGCTGCCTTGGCTCTTGGCTTTTGGCTGTTGGCTTTTGACTTCCTCAGCCACGCGTCATCTCCGACTTTTCCAGCGCGGCCAGGGTCACCGGGTATGAGTACCCATCCTCAATGGCGCACTGCTTGATGGCGTTCATTATCCGGCTGATCTGCACGCCCTGCGGACACCGGGAAATGCAGCGGAAATGCGTCGCGCAGATATCCTTGAACTCGTCGGCCAGAGCTTCGTCACGCAGACCCATGGTCACCTTGCGGATGAACCGCCGCGGGTCCCTGGTTTCATCGAACAGCGTCTCCGGGCATACCGCGCTGCACGAACCGCAGACAAAACAGGCGGTCACGCTTTCAGCCATCTGACTCACCTGCCTCTTGAACTGCCGGTCAATATCTGTCTGCCGAATCCGGTCTTTCCTTGGTGCAAGGTGTTTGCGCGCTTCGTCGGCCAGCCGCGACACGGCATCCGATACCTCGCCGATGTTCACGCCTTGAGGGCAACGGTGCAGGCAGGTCGTGTGATACGAGCACATCCAGACGAACTCGGACTTGTACACTTCATCCTTCAGGCCCATTATCGCCATCCGGATTATCCGGCGGGGGTTGTACTTCTCCTCGAGCTTGCGCACCGGGCAGGAGGCTGAGCAGGAACCACACGACAGGCAATGCATGAAGCCCGTGTCGCCGTACTTCTCCGCCAGCCGGTCCTTGAACCCGGCGTCGAGGTCGTTGACGAGCAGTTCCGTCACCTGGGCCAAGCCTACTCCTCGCCCACTTTCTTGAACTCGTCCTCGCGGAAGGTCGTCAGCGGCAGCGGTTCGTCAAGGCTGCGGCCGGACAGATACTCAAACTCCTTCTGCGCGTTCTGCGAGACTTTCTTGAACAGCGTCGCGAGTCCGACGGTCACCGGACAGGAATCCTCGCAGATGCCGCACTGCACGCACGACGTCATCATGTGATTCATGCGGGTGATGTGGAACAGAAGCGTCTCAGACGGCATCCGGGTCAGGCCCTTGCGCATCGACACCCGCACGTGCTCCCCCAGGTCGCGCTGGAACGTCTCGGAATCAAAGAAGCACTCACGGCAGTAGCAGACCGGACAGACCTTCATGCAGTTGTGGCAGTTGAGGCAGTCGGCGAAGTACCGGACCAGCTTCTCCGGACCCAGCAGCGCCTTGTCCAGCTCCTCGATACGCTGCGCGGTCTTCGCCTTGCGCCTCGAGCTCAGCTCGTCCAGCGCCTTCTTCCTCGTGCCCGGCTCGTCGCCCGGCTTGAGCTCGACGCCGTCGAGCAGGGCCCTGCCCTTGTCGGTCGCGGCCTCGAGCCACAGTTCCTCGTCCGGATTCATGCCGATGTAGCCGATGGCAAGGTCGTATACCAGCGGTTTCGGGAACTCGCACATCTGGCAGCCGGTCCGGAAATCGACGTTCTCGGCGTAACCGGCCTGGTCGCGCACGTGCCTGTTATCGAAGTCCGGGTCATCGCCGCGCAGGTTGCGGAACCCGGCCGCCTTGTAAGTACCCGGGCAGTCAATGCCGATGAGCACCAGGCTGTCCGGCAGAATCTGCTTCAGCTTGATCAACTCGACAACTGCCCGCATCTCGCACGAGCGCAACAGCAGCCCTACCCTGGCGTCCGGCGAAGGCTCGCGTGCGATGTCGGCGACGACCGATGCCGAGTTCACCGCCATCGCCGGCATCAACGGCACGGCGTCAGCCAGTTTCTCCGGGTTCGATACGAGCGCCAATGTCGCGGTCCCGCCGGCCGAGTACGCCGGGACCATTATCGCCGAGAGCCTGCCCTCGGTCAGCCAACGGGCGAAGAGTTCGCGCAGCGTCGCTTCGGGGTTCCTGGCCTTGACCTTCAGAGTGCCCTTCACGGCCGCCTCACACTTCCCATTTCTGTTTGAAGGGACTCGGCCCCTTCTTGCGCAGGTGTTCGGTTATCTGGGTCACCGTGTCGGCGAACTTCCGGCCTTCGGCCGCGGATATCCACCGCAGCCACACACGGTCTTCATCCAGCCCGAGCGACCGCATGACCGAATTGAACAGCACCATCCGGCGCCGCGCCTTGTAGTTGCCGGAGACATAGTGGCAGTCGCCCGGGTGGCAGCCGCCAATGAACACGCCGTCCGCGCCCTCGAGCAGGGCGCGCAGTATGTAGACCGAATCGACCGCGCCCGAGCACATCACCCGGATGGGCCGCATGTTCGGCGGGTACTGCATGCGTGACGTGCCGGCAAGGTCCGCGCCCGCGTACGTACACCAGTTGCACAGGAACCCGACAATCTTCGGCTCGAATCTCTCCATCTGTCGCGCCTCCGTCATAATGCCGCATCCACCATCGAAATTACGTTCTTCGCCTCGAAACCTTTGAGGCGGATCGCCTCCGAGGGACAGGCCGCTGCGCACGCACCGCAGCCCTGGCACAGCACCGCGGTCACCTCCGACTTGCCCGTCTCCGGGTTCAGCCGGACCGCCTCGTACTGGCAGATTTCTTCGCACATCCCGCAACCCTGACACCAGCGCTGGTTCACCTCGGCCACGACCGCCTCGGTCAAGAGTTCCTTGTGCGAGATGAGCGAGCAGGCACGCGCCGCCGCGGCGTAGGCCTGTGCCACCGTTTCAGGAATCCGGCGCGGGCTATGCGCCATGCCCGCCATGAACACGCCGCGCGTGGTGAAGTCCACCGGCCGCAGCTTCATGTGCGCCTCGAGGAAGAAGCCGTCCTCGTTCAGCGGCACTTTGAGCAACTGCCCGAGCTCGTGGTTCGACCTGGGCGGGACCACGCCCGCGGACAGCACGAGCATATCGGCGTTGATGCCCAGCCGCCGCTGCAGTACCGGGTCGTACACCGACACGTGCAGCTTCCCGTCTGCGCCCAGCACTTCCGGCTTGGTCTCGGGGTCGAAACGCACGAACATCACCCCGGCCGCACGCGCGTCCCGGTACAGCGCTTCCTTGAACCCGTACGTGCGCATGTCCCGGTACAAGACGTAGACGTTCGCCTTCGGATTCAACTGCTTGAGCTTGAGCGCATTCTTCACTGCCTCGGTACAGCAGATACGCGAGCACCAGGGATGCTCCGGCTCGCGCGAACCCACGCACTGTACCATCACTACGTACTTGAGGTCTCGGGCCGCGTCCGGGTTCTCCGCGAGCAGCGCCTCGAACTCGGTCTGGGTTTTCACCCGTTCGTCCCGGCCGTACAGAAACTCCGTGGGCCGGTACTCCTCGGCGCCGGTCGCGACAACGAATACGCCGTGCTCGATGTCGCTTACGCCGTCCTTCGTCGCCAGCCGGGTCTTATAGTTGCCGACATAACCGGTAACCCCGACGATCTCCGCGCCGGTGGCCACCTTGACGTTCGGGTGTCGGAGCAGGCGTTCCTCGAGCCGCGCCAGGTAATTGCCGATATCGTCACCGTTCTCCGTGTAATGAAGCCGTCGCAGATTCCCGCCCAGCCGGTCCTGCCGCTCCACGAGATAGGTCTCGAAGCCCTGGTCGCCGACCGCGATTGCCGCGGTCATGCCCGCGAGCCCGCCGCCGATGACCAGCGCCTTCTGAGTAATCGCCTGCGGATAGGACTGCAACGGGCGCAGCAGCCGCGAGTTCGCCACCGCCATCCGCACGAGTTCCTTGGACTTCTCGGTGGCGGCAGCCGCGTCGTGCATGTGCACCCACGAGCACTGGTCGCGGATGTTGGCCATCGTGAACAGGTACGGGTTGAGGCCCGCCTCTGCCAGCGTCTCCTGGAACAACGGCTCGTGCGTGCGTGGCGTGCAGGACGCAACCACAACACGGTTCAGCTTGCGCTCGTCAATCGCTTTGCGGATCTTCTGCTGGGTATCCTGCGAGCAGGTGAACAGGTTCTCGTCGGCGAAGACGACGCCGGGCAGGGTCCGGGCATACTCGACCACGCTCGGCACCTTCACGACGCCGCCGATGTTGATGCCGCAGTTGCAGATGAACACGCCGATGCGCGGCTCCTCGCCGGACACGTCGCGGAACGGCGGGTACTCCTTCTTCCGGACCAGGGTATTGCGGGCCGGCGCAAGCAACGACGACACCGCGGCCGCCGCGCCGGTCGCCTCGGTGACCGTTTCAGGTATGTCTTTCGGCTCGGTCAGAGCGCCGCAGGCGTACACGCCGGGCCGGTCCGTGAGCATCGGCTCGAACCGGTCGGTCTTCACGAAGCCCTGCTCGTCGGTCGTGACGCCGATGCGCTTCGCCATTTCGACCACGCGCGGGTTGGCGGCCAGCGCGGTCGACACGACAACCATGTCGTAGGTCTCTTCCTTCAGCACGCCTGACTCATCCTCGTAGGAAATCGTCAGGTCTTCGCCGTCCTCCACCCGGGCGATGGCGCTCACCTTGCAGCGCCGGAACTGGATTCCGTACTCGTTCTTCGCCCGTTCGTAGTACTTCTCGAAATCCTTGCCGAAGCAGCGCATGTCCATGTAGTACACGTGACAGTCGAGGTTGCCGCCGCAGTGCTCGCGGGCGATGACCGCTTCCTTGGTCGCGTACATGCAGCAGACCGAAGAGCAGTAGTAGTGCTCGGCATTGCGCGAGCCGACGCACTGAATCCAGGCGACCCGCCTCGGCTGCTGCTGGTCGCTCGGCCGCCGGACATGGCCTTCGTACGGGCCGGATGCGGACAGGATGCGTTCGAACTCGAGGCTCGTGACGACGTTCGGATACCGGCCGTAGCCGTACCCGAACTCGCCCGTCGGCTTGTACTCCTTGAACCCGGCTGAGAGCACCACCGCGCCGACTTCAATCTCCTCTTCAACCGGGGTCATGGTGTGGTCAATCGCCTTGGCCTCGCAGGCGGCAACGCACTGCATGCACTCGGAGCAGATGCCGCAGTTCAGGCAGCGTTGCGCCTCAGCCACCGCGGTCTCCTCGTCGAGACCGAGGCTGGTTTCGCGGAAGTTGGCCTCGCGCTCTCGGGCCGCCAGCACGGGCTCTCTTGCCCGCTCGCGGCGTTCAATCTTCGCCCGGGCAGCGGCCGATTCCTCGGCTTTGGCCGGCTCCTGCTTCGGCTTTTCCCGCCCCGCGGCAATGTCCTCGCCGTTGATGAACCGGTCGATGGAAATGGCGGCCTCGTGCCCGGCCGACACCGCCTCTATCACTGAGGCCGGTCCGGCCACGGCGTCGCCGCCGGCAAACACGCCCGGCATGCTCGTGGCCAGGGTAAGCCTGTCCGCTTTGAACGTGCCGCCCGGCCCTCGTTCGAAGCCGTCAAAGCCGTCGGCATCGACCGCCTGACCGATAGCGAGAATCACCGTATCCGCGGGCAAGAACCCCTCGTTGCACGAGTTGAACTCCGGGTTAAACCTCCCGGAATCGTCGAACACGCGCGTGCATTCGACCGTCTTGAGGCCCGTGACCCTGCCGTCTTCGCCCACAATCGACTGCGGTCCCCAGGACGGGTTAATCTTCACGCCTTCGGCGAGCGCGTCCTCAATCTCCCACTCGTGGGCCGGCATCTCCTTGCGGCACTCGAGGCAGACCATCGTCACGTCCTCGGCGCCGCGCCGCCGGGCGCACAGCGCAACGTCCACGGCGACGTTGCCGCCGCCAATCACGACCACCCGCTTGCCGATGCCCGGCTTCTTTCCTTCGTTTACCGCCCGCAGGAACTCAATGCCGTGGTGCACGCCCGCAAGCTCAACCCCGTCAATCTTCAACGTCCGGCTCTTGTGGCACCCCAGGGCCGCGAACACCGCGGAGTAGCCCTGGCCCAGCAGCTTCCGCACGTCTTCCGTGGAGCGGACCGGGCTGTTGACCCGAAGCTCCACGCCGGTGTCGAGAATGTCTTTGACTTCGCGGTCTAGCGTCTCCCGGGGCAGCCGGTACGCCGGGATGCCCCAGCGCATCATCCCGCCCGGGTGCGATGACGCCTCGAATACCGTGACCTTGTAGCCCCTGGCCCTGAGGTCGAGCGCGCAGGTCAGACCGGCCGGGCCCGCGCCGATGACCGCTATCTTTTCCTTGCGCTCCGGGGCCTGTTCCTTGATAACCGCGTACTTGACGTCATTCGCGTAAACATAGTCGGCGGCAAAACGTTTGAGCGCCCGGATGGAGACCGGGCTTTCGTACTCCTTGCGGTTGCACTCCTGCTCGCACGGATGGTGGCATACCCGGCCGCAGATGCCGACAAAGGGCAATCGCTCGCGCACCAGCTCGTACGCTTCCTTGAACTTCCGTTGCGAGATGAGCGCAACGTAGCCCTGGGCGTTCACGCCTGACGGGCAGGCGAGGCGGCACGGCGCCCTGGATTCGTTCTTCTCGATGACGACCGCGTTGGGGATGGCCTGCGGGTACAGCTTATAGGCAGCGCGGCGCATCGCCAGGTTCTGATTGTACTCATCCGGCACCTGCACCGGGCACACCTTGGTGCAGTCCATGCAGCCGGTGCACTTGTCCAGGAGGACGAACCGCGGCTTGCGCTTGATTCGCGCCCTGAAGTTGCCCGGCTCGCCTTCGAGGCCGAGCAATTCGCAGTAGTTCAGCAACTCGATGTTCTGGTGCCGGCCGGTGCCGACGAGCTTTGGCGACAGGATGCACATCGAGCAGTCGTTCGTCGGGAAGGTCTTGTCGAGCATCGCCATCACGCCGCCGATGGCCGGGCCTTCGTCCAGCAGGTAGACCTTGAACCCGGCGTCGGCCAGCTCCAGCGACGACTGTATGCCGCCGATGCCTGAGCCCACGACCAGCACGGCGCCAATCGGTGGCTTCCGATTGCCGGCGTCCCGCGCTCCGAGCGCGGGAATCCATTCGGGAACCGGAGTCTGGACGGGGGATTCCGGGGCAGCCCCGGATTCCGGGCGTCCGACGCCCGGGGTCATTGGCACTTCGTCCTTGGTCATTGTCCTAGAAGGAATCCGCCATCTCGCAGATGGCCTTCTTGGTGAAGTTCTTGTGGTTCATCGCGCCGGACGGGCAACTCATCGCGCACGCGCCGCAGCCTTCGCACAGCGCCGCGTTCACGACCGCGATGCCCCGCTTCTCATCGACCTTGACCGCATCGTAGGTGCAGGTCCGCTCGCAGTTGCCGCAGCCGACGCAGATTTCTTCGTCAACCACTGCGACCGTCGGCGAATGGGTCAGCCTGGTCGAGCCGAACATCGCGAGCACCTTGGCTGCGGCGGCCGAGGCCTGAGCCACGGTTTCCGGGATGTCCTTGGGTCCCTGGCCGCAGCCGGCAAGGAAGAAGCCGGCGGTCAGGGTCTCGACCGGCCTCAACTTGGGGTGCGCCTCGGTCATGAACCCGTGGGTGTCAATCTGGGTCTTGAGCTTGCGCGCGAGGGCGACTCCGTCCGGGTTCGCCACGACCGCGGTCGCGAGGACGACCATGTCCGCCTCCAGTTCAACCTTCCGTCCTGCCAGCGTGTCCGCTGCCCAGACGACCACCTTGTCGCCCTGCCGGAAGATCTTCGACACCTTGCCGCGCAGGTACTGTATGCCGTCGTCGGTGGCGCGCTTGTAGAACTCCTCAAACCCCTTGCCCGGCGTCCGCACGTCGATGTAACAGATGACCGCTTCGCCGTCGTGCACGCGGTGACGGTACAGAATCGCCTGCTTGGCCGTGTACATGCAGCATATCTTCGAGCAGTACGGCATCCCCTGCGTCGAGTCGCGCGAGCCCGCGCACTGCACGAATACGATTCGCTTCGGGGCCTTGCCGTCCGACGGCCGCTTCACCTCACCCGAGGTCGGGCCTGAAGCCGAAAGCAGCCGCTCGAACGCGAGCCCGTCAATCACGTCCGGCACCTCACCCGCGCCGTAGGCGCCGAGCTTCGTCGCATCGAACAGCTCGTAGCCGGTGGCCATCACAATCGCGCCGACCTCTTCCTCGACGAACGTGTCCTTATCGTCGTAGCGGATTGCCTGGGTCGGGCAGATCTTGGCGCACACGCCGCACTTACCCTTGGTCAGGTAGGTGCAGGATTTCGGGTCAATCACCGGACGGTTGGGCACGGCCTGCGGCAGCAGGCGGTAAATTGCCTTGCGCCTGGCCATGCCCCGTTCGAAACTCGACTCGGCCCGGCCCGGGCACTTCTCCATGCACAGGCCGCAGCCGGTGCAGGCATCGAAGTCCACGTAGCGCGCCTTCTGGCGAATCCTCACCCTGAAGTTCCCCACGTAGCCTGACACGCTCTCGACTTCCGAGTAGGTCAAGAGCTTTATCTTGGGATGCCGTCCGGTCTCCACGGTCCTGGGCGTAAGGATGCACTGCGAGCAATCCAGCGTCGGGAACGTCTCGGAGAGCTGGGCCATGTGCCCGCCGATGGACGGCTCCTTCTCGACCAGCACGACCTCGTACCCGGCATTGGCGATGTCCAGCGCCGCCTGGATGCCGGCGATGCCGGCGCCGATCACGAGCGCGCGCTTGTTTATGGGGACGACGATGGATTCGAGCGGCTGGTCGTTCTCGGCCTGGGCCAGCACCGTCCGGATTATCCCGGACGCCTTGTCCGTCGCCTTGTCCTTGTCTTCGGTGACCCACGAACACTGTTCGCGGATGTTGGCGATTTCGCACAGGTAGGGGTTCAGGCCCGCCTCCGCGCAGGCATTGCGGAACGTGGTCTCGTGCAGGGTCGGCGAGCAGCAGGCGACAATCACCCGGTCCAACTGGTCGTTCTTGACCGAATCGCGAATCATCTGCTGCCCCGGGTCGGAACAGGTGTACTTGTAGTCCTTGACCACCGCGACGCCGGGCATCTTGCCGACGCGCTCCACCAACTCCGGGATCTTGACCGTGCCCGCGATGTTGATGCCGCAGTGGCACACGAACACGCCGACGCGGGGCTTCGGATTCCGCGTTTCGGATTTCGGGCCTTGGACTTCGGATTTCACGATAGCAGCCCCTTGGACTCAAGGAACGGCACCGGGTCAAATGAGTTGCAGTCAAACCCCAGCTCTTCCGGCGCGAGCCCGGTCGCGAGGCCGAGCAACTGGGTGAAATAGAACACCGGAATCGAGGAGTCCCCAGCGCGCAGCTTGTCCAGGTTGTACTGGCACAAAGGACAGGTCGTGACTATCGCCTCCGCGCCCCAGGCCCTGGCATTATCGAGTATCCGCTTCGAGGCCGTCTTCGCCACGTCGCGCCGGTTCACGACCAGGTACCCGCCGCAGCACTCGGTCTTAAAGTCGAACTTCGTGGGCTCGGCGCCCAATGCGCGCATCAGCTCATCCATCACCTGCGGGTTTTCCGGGTCGTCAAACTGGAGCACTTCCTTAGGCCGCACCATCAGGCATCCGTAATAGGAGGCCACTTTCAGCCCGGCGAGCGGCCGCGTGACCTTCTCTTTCACCTTGTCGAAGCCGACATCGTTCTTGAGCACTTCCAGGTAGTGCATCACCTGGACCCGGCGTTCGAACTTCTCGTCCACGAACGTGATGAGCCGGTTTCGCTCGACCTCGTTTCCCGGCTGGTTCAAGCGGTCATCTACCCGCTTGAGCACGTTGTGACAGGCGGCGCAGAGCGTCACGAGCTTATCGCCCAACTGACTGGCCTTGGCCAGATTACGTACCGACCCGACCTGCGCCGCAAGGTCATCGGACGCAGTGTTATAGATGGCGCCGCAACAGTTCCAGGACGGCATCTCGACCAGCTCGAACCCGACCCGCTCCGCCGCCTTGCGCGCGCACGCGTCGAGACTCCTCGCTTTGGTGTACAGCGTGCAACCGGGGTAATAAACGTATTTCACACTGAGAACTTCCGGAAGCTGGCGATGAAGGCCTGCTGAGGTATCTCCTCGAGTTCAGGGTCGGTGACCGTGTCCGGGTCCACTTTGCTCACCCTCGAGCGCAGAATCAAGGCCCGGCAGGCCTCGGCGATGCGGGCATAGTCCACGGCCCGCGGGCAGCGGGTCCCGCACACAAGGCAGCTCGCGCACATCCAGATGCCCTCTGACGCCAGCAGCTCCTCGGGCCGGTTCAGTTGCAGCAGCCTGATTGCCTTACTCGGAGGCGGGTCCATGTCTTCGCCGATGGGGCAGCCCGCGGTGCAGCACCCGCACTGATAGCAGTCGCTCACGACCTGGCCGCTCAGCTCCTCAATCTGACGCAGAAGCGCCCTGCCAGTGGGGGTTTGCATGGTGGACAAATATCATAAATCGCGCATCTGCCAGTGTCAAGCGACCTGGGGCCCTGCCCGTAGCCCCGTATGGAGCTGCGTCAAGCTTTGCCGCATCCCCTTGCCGTCAACGGCTGACATGAGGAGGCCGACGGCGTCCCGCCCATCCGTCGCTTATGCCGGGGCCTCCGCCTCGATTATCTTCGCGACGATTTCCTTCAGCGCTTTCGCCGCCGCGGAATCCGGCTGCTCGACGACGAACGGCTTCCCGCCGTCCCCGCTGTCGACAACCGCCGGGTCTATCGGGATAGCGCCCAGGAACGGTACGAGCATCTCCCGCGCCATCCGCGCCCCGCCGCCCTTCTTGAAGAGTTGGATTTCCTTGCCGCAGTGCGGGCAAATCAGGCCGCTCATGTTCTCGACCACGCCCAGCATGCGGAGCTTCAGCAACTCGGCGAACCGGACCGCCCGGCGGGAATCCAGCAGCGCCACCGCCTGCGGCGTGGTGACCACGATTGCGGCGGTAGCCGGCACGAGCTGGGCCACGGACAGCGGCTCGTCGCCGGTGCCCGGCGGCGAGTCCATTACCAGCCAGTCCAGGTCGCCCCAGTCCACGTCCGCGAGGAACTGCGTTATCACCCGCATCTTCAGCGGCCCTCGCCAGACCACGGGCGAGTCCGGCCCCTGGGTGAAGAACGCCATCGAGACCACCTCGATGCCGCCCGGCGCCATGACCGGCTTCAGCCTGCCGCCCTCTGGCGCCGCCATCGCCGCGCCCTCCACCCCGAGCATTCTCGCCACGTTCGGCCCGTGGATGTCCACGTCGAGCACGCCGACCCTGCGTCCCTCCAGGGCCAGGCCCGCGGCGATGTTCACGGCGACCGTCGTCTTGCCGACGCCGCCCTTGCCGCTGAAAACAAGCAGCCGGTTCCTTATCCGGTCCAGGCTCGCCTTTATCCTCTCGCTGTCCTTCGGCGTGTGCCCCTCAGTCGCCATGGCAGCAACCGCCGCTGTGTGGATGCTCGCATGAGGGCCGGCCGACCGTCTCGAGCCCTCCGGCCTTCAGCCTGCTGACCGCCTCGCGGACCGTACGGCCCGCGCCGGCGAATACGTCCAGATTCGCGGCCTGCAACGCGGCCAGCGCGCCCGGGCCGCAGCGCCCGATGATGATCGCGCCGACTCCCCGCTCGACGGCAAGCTGCACGAACGCGGACCCGGCGCAGCCTCCCGTCTCACCCCGATGGTCGGAAACGTCCTCGAACCCCATCGTATCCGTATCTACGACGAGGAAATGCCGACATCGGCCGAACTCCTCGTCCACCATCGCATCCAGCGATGAATCCTGCGCAGTCGCGGCAACCTTCACTAGATTGTTCTCCTTGGTTTATGCCGTGGAACCGCTCGCCGTCCGGCGAGACGGACCCACGGCGCCTGGGTTATCTCCAGCGCCTTGCCCTGCACCAACGCCTCGGCGACCTTCCGGTGTCCCGACTCCAGTATCCGGCCGAACGTCGCCCGCGAGACCTGCATCTCCCGCGCGGCCTCCTCCTGCCGTTCGCCCTTCAGGTCGGCGAGGCGCAGGGCCTCGAACTCGTCGAGCGCGAGCGCCACTCGCTCCAGCCCGGGCATCGGTATGCCCCGCGGCTTGAACAAAGTCACGTCGGGACTGCACTCCACCCAGCGACAGCGCCGGCGCCTCGGCACGGCTACCCTCGCCCGTCCCGGCGGAACCCGCCGCAGCCGGAATAGGATAGCCCGGTCGAAATGAGCACATGCTCATTATAACCTGCCGTCGCCCGCCGTCAACTACCGGCGACCGCGAGGGACATAACCGAATTACGGCGCGGGACATAACCCGATTCCGCCCGGCGAGGGACATGACCCAATTCCGCCGAGGAATTGGGCTCGTGTCCCAAGCCGTCCACGGGCCAAATCACCACTCTGGCGAGCGACCCGACATTACAACTATGACAACTCGCCAAAACCCCGAAAATCGGCCCTAACCCTCGCATCCACAACAGGATGCCCGAAATCCGGCCCCTACCCCCCGGGTCATCCCGGGTGGCCCTCCCCGGGGCTACCCCGGCCCGGC
>Ga0315282_10003367_pt1 | contig 28719 bp, 28 predicted proteins | sample YL17G07_20_MG_FD_203693 | JGI IMG/M metagenome (GOLD analysis project Ga0315282, IMG submission 203693) | Sediment microbial communities from Yellowstone Lake, YNP, Wyoming, USA - YL17G07_20 | ecosystem: Environmental > Aquatic > Freshwater > Lake > Sediment | place: USA: Wyoming | collected... | reverse complement strand
ACGGACGTATTTCTCGTTTATTTCTTTCCAGTTTCTTTTCTTTTTGCACTTTCCACCCATTGGGGATCATTTCTCCCCAACCCCCATTGATGGTGGTCCTGGTGGACGTTGGAGAATTTATGAGTTGTGCAACACAGCAAGGCTTCGCAAACGTTTAAATAGAATCAAGTATCTGCTACGAACAAATAAAAAATAGGATGTGAATAAGAAAGACATGAAGAATTTTTTTAAGTGGTTAGCAGTTTTGGCAGTAGCGCTTGTTTTCGTTGGAGGATGCGTGCAGCAGACCCCGACCACAACGCCCAACTCATCTTCGGGAACTCCGGAGACTCCGGCAGCACCTCCTGCCCCACCAGCTCCACCGGCAGCACCTCCAGTGGCTCCTCCGGTAAACAACACGCCTGCGCCTCCAGCGCCTCCAGCGCCGCCTGCAGTCATAACGCATTCCATTGAGGATTGCACGATGATCACGGTAGAAGACATAAAATCCGTATGCGGCGACAACGACGTTACGCTGAGAACGAAGGCGAAACCGAAAGCAAGCACGGTTTGTATCGTTGAGTTCTCAACGGCAGATAATCTTCTCACCGAACCCGGAAGAAGCGTAACACTTGCCGTGGATGTATCCACCACTGCAGGCATAGTGAATGGCGCCCTGAATTCGTGCCGTACTGGTTTTGGCGTGCCTGTCGGGACTTACGGATGCAGAGTCGGACGAGGAGCGATGATTGGAGTTGAAGACAAATACATAATAGGTCTCGAAGCCGCTACAACTTTAACTCCAGAAAAGTGGGTTTGCACCGAGAATCAGACGACTGATCTGATAAAACTCATCGAAAGCAGGCTCCCATAAAAGGGCAATCCTGCAATTTTTTTATTTTTTTGAAATCGGTCAGTCTTAACCCTACCGCAGCTTATCAATGGTTTAATTCCAGAAATGCCAGCCGCCATCAACCTTGGTTTCAGTTTCATTCCCGCATGTGGATGCTTAACGATTTTATCATTTCAACGGCAAGAGGCAGATTCTGCATGAAAATCACCTCGACATTGAGGGAAATCGGGATGTCAAGCCTGTTTTTTTCGATGAAATCCATGATGTCTGAAAGAGTATCTCTCGCGATGTCTATTGAAGTGTTTCCCATGGTATCACCGCTTTCTTTAAGCCGTGAAATGACGCTGGTAGGGATGTCGCATCCAAGCCATCTGAAGAACTCCACGTCTTCACCGCTTCTTGCAGGAGCGAAACTCAAAAAAAAGCGCTTTCTTTCCAGATCCTTTTTCGCGCATTCCTCGCAGTATTCCTTTGCGAATTCATTGAAACTCTCAGGCTGAAACATGAGCTGAGTCGTGAAGAAAGAGCATCCGGCTTTAGTCTTCGCGATTGATCTTTCAACCTCATTCTCCCTTCCGGGAATGAGGATATTGCCTATCTCCAGTCCCTTCAATCCAACACCACCACCATCTGACGCTGCAAGATTTGCGACGCATTGATCGGCTTCAACAACCGAAGGGCCGACATAACTGAAAGGCTCGCGGCTTGCGCCAACGAAGACCATGCTGTTTATCCCGTAGTCCCTAACGGTTTCCTTGACCCACTCCTCGAACATCGGCTTCGGCAAGTGCGCTATGACCTTGTTCACTATTATTTTTTTCCCTGTTGTCTCAAAAAGGGATTTCCCGAAGATGCGGGTGTCTATGTTCCTGTAGTAAGGCACGCCTACATGGTTTTCTTCTATGACTTCAGGAATGTTTATGCAGCTTATGCATTCCAGCTTATTGATTTCGCTGGATATCTTTTCAACGCTATTGCTTACCGCATCAGGAGTCGCTCTTTTTGATGGAGGGACCAATTCAAGCATTATGTCTCCATAAGCAATCATCCTAAAGAAGCATCATCACCGCCTTCAAAGTTGTCGCAGCCGCACACATCCTCCCTCACCGCTCTCATTTACTCGCCGAACTCGGCTCGCGCGAGCGCTGCGCCTTCAACCATGTTCAATAATTTAGCAAAAGCAACATGCCATTGCCGTGTCCTTAATCCGCAGTCAGGATTAACCTGCACCCTTGCGGGATCACCCACTATCTTTGCCGCATAAAGCAGTCTGTCCCGTATCACTTGAGGTGTTTCTATGAGGTCTGAATGGATATCGACGACTCCCAATCCGACGTTGACGTTCATTCCGTATTCCTTGAACAGTTTTATCACCCTGAAAGTCTCAGGGCTCACCTGGTCAGGCTTGAACGTTGTGGGGGAAGCGTGGTTCGTGAATTCTATGAGATAGCTGTCAGCATTGCATTCGGAAAGCGCAGGGAATAATGCAGGATAATTGCTGTAGCACAAATGCACTGCCTTCTCGACATCATCAGGGACTCCCTTGAACGATTCGTTTATGGCTTCAGTGAACAATGCTGAATCATTCTCGTTGGTTGATGCAGCAGGTTCATCTATCTGGACTACACGCGCACCATTCTTGACTAGCCTGAGCACAACGGGGTTCAGTACGTTTCTCGCGAAATCCAGCACTGCATCACTTCTCGCTTTCGTTATGGCCGTACGTGGCGATTCCCCTTTCGATTCATGCAGTTTCCGGTAATATTCTATGAAAGACCAGTCAGCCATGGTGTAAGGCCCGGTCAGGCATGGTTTCACTATTTTTTTGGTGTGTCTCACGACGAAATCGAATTCATCAGCGAAAAAGCCGATCCCTTCATTCTTGATGGAGACCTTTCCGTTTATGGTTCCCTTGCGGAAGTAGTTCGCATCAAACGCATTTATCTGGCCTGCAGCCTCGATGCCGAATGTCATTTTCGCCAGGAAATCGTACATCTCGGTCCGGGGCTGCTCGCCGTTGAATATCCTGTCCAATCCCGCGGTTTCGAACATTCTTATGACGTATAATGATGCTACATCGATTATCCTCTGTTTTTCTTCAGGCGTCCTTGACTTTCCGTCCTTCTGCAATAGGCCCGTTGAAGACTCATTCGCAAGCTCGAACCTCTCTGGTACATCCAATCGCTCTCCCCAGAGCATTGCTGATTTTATCCACGCATCGTTCGAAGGCGCATCCAGGCTCTGCCTCCATATGGGCCTCTGGATGCTCCCTATTTCCTGAGTTATGAATATTTTTCCCATTATTTTTTTTCAAGCCTCCTCCTCAGCCAGTCGGGGTTTGAATTCCGCCAATGCCCTGATCTTCTTCATGGCCACTTCAAAAGGGACATCGGACAGCCTGTCGCTTGAGCCCAAGTAATAAGTTCCTGAGAATTCCGCATTCTCCAGGAAAAGAGAGACTTGCCTTGCAAGGTATTCGTTCGTTTCAATAGTCGCCCTCGCCCCATCGACTACGCCGAGAAGCACGTCCTTCCCGGTCTTTATGTCATTGAAATCAGTGTATATCCCGTCGATGCCTATGAAGTCAGCGGCGCTCCTCTCGACAAGAGGTATGACGCTCTTTGCGTCAGCGAGAGGAAACTGCACGCCCAGTTTCCCTTTTTTCCCCATTGCATTCTTTATCTTGGAAAGAGCCTGGCAGAGCCAGCCTGGTTTGGAGAATGTCTTGCGGGAGATATCGAATCCGACAGCAGGCTCCAAAAGCATGATGCAACCATAACCGCGCTCATCACGCATGCTGGATGCGTTTTTCGCTATAGCCTGAGCGTAATCGAGCGCCAGCTTTTTTCCGTCGTCCATCCTGTAATCTTGGCAGGAAGTCTCTACGAGTTTCGTGAACGAATAAGGACCCAGAAGGAAAACCACTCCCCGTCCTTTTTTTGTGTTGAGTTTCGGAAGCCAGGAGTCAAGTTCATCCCCCTTAGAGCTTATCCTGCCATCCACTAACGGCTTCCTGTAGAAAGTGTTAGTCCTGAACCATCTAGTGACCGGACCTATCGAATCCTCACCTGCACTATTTCTTTTTTGGAATCCATGAAAAGTCCATGCAAGAGGCCTCAATATGTCAAGCCAATCAGATTGTCCTCCGGAAACGAAAGCGAAACCTTCCTGGCCCTTCAGTATCAGCTTCCGGTCAAGTCTTATCGCATTCCTGAATTCTTCCGGGCCCGCGTGCCCGTCCCTTGCGAGCCTATGAACTTTTATGGTATCAACAGACCTGGGAAGCGGACCGCAAAGAATTGCGCCCCCATACGCGTGATGGTGGCGATCACGTGATTTTTTCTTCGAAGTCGACATGACCTATTAGGCACACCATCACCAATATGCTCATTGCTCATCATTGATTGCGATGTGGATGCCGCGCGCCGCCCACATACTCTAGTACGACGGCAAGATGGTCCTTCTCGAAAGGCTCAAGCCTTCTTGTTTCCAGTATCCTGAATCCTGCTTCCTTGAGCTTCTCGATCTCCTCAGTGAATATGGAGTTAGGATCACGCGCGACACTTATGCTTCTGGCCTTGATCATGAGTACTGCCATACCGCCTTTCTTGAGGAACATTTCCGCGTTCTTTGACAATATCTGCACCTGGTTCGGCTGTGCCACGTCCTGGTAAATCATGTCAACTTCTCCGGGAATGAGGTAATCGTACTCCTCGGGAAGGCTTGAATTACCGAATACCGGAACTAGATTCTTCCTAGTCTCGGATAACTGCACGAACTCACGCAGCACCCTTGGAGCGAAGTCGACTCCGTAAATTATGCCATTCCTCACTATGTCGCTAACGTGTGAGGCCGTAGTGCCAGAAGATACTCCGAGATAGAGTATGCGCAAGTCCTCTCCCAACTTGATGTGCATCCCCTTAAGTAGCGCTGCAGCGAGCTTGCTTCGGGTAGGATTCCATGACCGGAATTCCATCCCCTCAATCTGCACTAAGTCCTCTCCATAGACTTTCTGTCCGGAAACCATGTTCTCTGTCGCGATTCCGCGCCTCCATCCCAAGAATTTGGTGTGAGGTAATTCCACGCTCGGAGCTGATGAGGATTCCCTATGCATCTCTGGGCGGCTTCTTCCACCTCCGCGCTCACGCATATGCATCGGCGGACGACGGTGTTCCGTTCTTCCCGCGTTCCGCGTACCTGTACTCAGTCTCTTCTTATTATCGTGTTCAATTGCCACTTTATCAGTAATCATGCCTCCTCATTAACTTCAAGTTTAGCTTTGTCTTCACTTTCCTGTTTACCCTTGAAATAATCAACACGAGCAGCTATAGCTATTTTTCCGGCGAGTTTCCTCGCAGCCTTCCCCCGGTTCTCCTTAGTCGCTCCCTGCACGTTCGGATGCTTGAATATTATTCCATGCTTCGGGCTCGGAGTATGGCTTACTATGTGCTTGAACAATGCCTTCTCAGCACCCAAGACCTGAACAGTGCTTGAAGGAGACTTAGCTAGCCTCTCAAGGCTTCCTGCACGGGCAATAAGACGCGCACCAATCATGGGCTCAGCCGCATCACTCAATCGGGGCGCCACCTGCCGCATCGCGGTCTCAACGTATGACTTGACCTTCTTCCTGCACTCAGCAAGCTCGATCACCTCATGGGCAAGATCCTCGACAGCGGCCAGGTCAACTCCTGAAAAAGAAACACCCATAAGGCTTCCTCCGGAAACGCCTTCCAAAACTTTCTTGGCATAAGCCTCGTTCTCCTCAACCTTATTGGATAATTCAGGCTCATGCAAGCCGTACCACTCCCTCAACCTGCATGCAAGAGTATTCATTGTGTGATCAATGTCGTCAAGAGTCTCAACAGCCTGAACCACCATGTAATCCCGTGTTATCTTCTTACGTATCTTGATCTTGGCGAGCTCGATGCTAACCAGGCGCGACCAGTCCTGAACTTCTTTCGCGCTCTTTCCCAACTGCTCGGCGAGCTCCACAACGTTTATCCTGCCCGCTCCGGCGCGGTCCGGCCCGATTCTCGTTATGACCTCCTGCACTAGGGAATTCCCAGTATCTTCCACCATCTTCGCGACTTCGGAGGGTCCCTTGCTCTCGTCAAAAACTTTCCAGTCGACGATTCTACCGCTCGCGGATTCAACCGCGATGACTCCGAAAGGCGTAAGTCCAACTATGAATTTCATGACTGCCACTCTAAGTAAATCCAGAAGCCCGTATTATTATAAACGTTTTCAGTCGCCACGCGCCCTTTCAGCTACTGCGGCCCAAGGCTTTCCTGCCTTCCTGGTGAGGAACACGATAAGCTCAGCTGGGCCTTCCCTAGCGGGCTTTATTGCAGTCATGATTTTCTTCCTGAATGCGTCCACTTCAACTGCGCTTCCTCGCTTTTTCACGACAACAGTTTTCGGACCTATTTCTCTCACTTTTTCCTTAATGCGCGCTAGGCTGAACGGGAAATCATCAATAACCCGGAATGACTTGAATAATCCACTTGTTGATTGTTGTTCTCCAATAAGCTCCTTTTCGCACGTAAGGTACGCGATTTTCTCGTCAATGCGCGATGCATTAGTTCTTGCAGCAAGCTGCTGCACTAAACCGGCCCTGATGACTGCGGGGTCGGGTTCGAGAATGAATCCGCCTATGCTTTCGGAAACCGCGTCCGAGCTCTCATCGAGTGACGAGATGGTTCCCTCTCCAGGAAGTGCAGTCGCAATCCGCCCACTTGGCTCCTGTTTTTTCAGGTTCACGAACTCCCCAAACCAAAGAACGCACTCCAGGAGTTCCCCGTTAAGCGAAACGAATTCCGAAACGCACTCCGAAAGCAAAGGTTCGTCACGGCTTATTCCTGGAGCGCTCTTTATGCACAAGTTCGCGCTTACCTTGTCCATTATCTTTCTCACGAGAACGTCAGTAGGCGGATGGGTCTCGGAAAGCCGTGACGTCCTCAACCCGCCTCCACCACCACTATGTCTTCTTCCTGGATCGGCAAAAACCGCGTCAGCCGAAACACCGGAAAGGAATGAATCGTCAAGCGCATCCGCCCTGACGAACTCGATGGCGTCTTCAGGGATTTTTACGCCGTAATGCCTGGAATTCCAGTGAGCCATGAAGCATCGCTCAGGACTTAAGTCCGCACCAACGACTTTCCTGCCGGTGCTTCCGTGCGTTGCGAGGATGATTGAGTCAATTCCGATTCCGGAGCACAAGTCAAGAACGGTATCAAACCCCTTGAAACTCCTCGCCCTGTACTCTGACACGATCGGGTTCGATGCCATCTCCAGTCCCTCCCTGTCGAATGCCATTCCTGACGGGTCAAGCATCGGCGCCATTTTTTTTTCAGAGCGCACGCGGAGAAGAACGAGCTCAACTGCTCGTGCGGCGTCCTTCAGGCTTATTCCTGTTTTTTTCGAGACGAGAAGCGCAATCTTGGATTCGTTTTCTTTTATTTCAGTATCACGGACCAGCCGTGTCGCGGATTCCAATGCCTTTTTTCCGTTGTCATCTTCAAGCAGGAATTTCAGGCAGTCCACCAATATCCCAACCAGCACTTCTTCCAGAAATCACGAAGTTTATATAAACGTTTTCAGCGGAAAATATTCCGATTTGTGATTAGATATGTCATCATCAGCATCAACAGCAACATCAACAGTATTCGTTGCGGACATAAGCATCCTGGTCGAGGAAGGAGTCTCCGAGCTCGTGAGCACTGAAGGGATACCTAACGGTTCAGAAATAATGATACCCGTTCCTGTAGTATTCGAGATAGAAAACCTCGCCAGGGCGGGTAAAGAGATAGGACACGTGGCGCTCGAGGAATTGTCTAACTTAAGCGAGCTTGAGAAAGACGGAAGCATACGACTTCGCTTTGAGGGAGAGAGGCCTCGCGGAATGCCTTCACGCTCGGATATTGACGATGCCGCGCGCGACATTGCGAAAAGGGAGGGAGCAACTCTTCTTACAAGCGATAAGATACAGGACTCACTCGCCAGGGCATTCGGGATAAGGACACTCCTGTTCTCACAAGGCAAGCGCCGTTCGCTCTCTTTCGAGAACTATTTTTCCGACGGCAAGACAATGAGCCTGCACTTCCGCGAGGGCTCACGCCTTTTCGCCAAGAAAGGGACTCCAGCCAAAACCGAGCTCGTATTCGTCGGGGACACTGTCCTCTCATCTGACGAGGTGAATGCCGTAGCCCGTGAAGTGATAGAGAATGTTGAACGGAATCCTGACGCATTCATAGAGCTCGACTTCAAGGGAGCAACTATAGTCCAGTACGAGGATTACCGGATAACGATCGCGAGGCCTCCTTTCTCGGACGGCATGGAAGTGACGATAATAAGGCCGATAACTAAGCTCTCGCTTTCAGACTACAATCTAGACCCGAAACTGCTCGAGCGGCTTGAGCATCATGCTGAAGGGATAATACTCGCAGGAAGCCCTGGTGCAGGCAAGACCACTTTCGCGCAGGCTCTCGCGGAATTCTATTACTCCAAGAACAAGATAGTGAAGACTATGGAGTCCCCCCGCGATCTGCAGGTGCGCAAGGAAATAACGCAATATTCCCCGCTCGAGGGGGACATGGTGAAAACGAGCGAAGTGCTCCTTCTCGCCAGGCCCGACTACACTATATACGACGAACTGCGAAAGACAAGCGATTTCGAGATATTCGCAGACATGAGACTGGCTGGAGTAGGAATGATAGGAGTGGTTCACGCATCACGCCCTATTGACGCCATACAGCGCTTCATAAGCAGGCTAGAGCTTGGAGTCATCCCCCAGGTCGTGGATACGGTGATATTCCTCAAAGGCGGAAGGATTGAGAAGGTTTTCGAGCAGTTAATGACCGTGAAGGTTCCGACTGGAATGACTGAATCAGACTTGACTCGTCCGGTGATTGAGGTTCGCGACTTTTTCACAGGAAAGCTAGAGTTCGACATATTCACATTCGGCGAGGAAACGACCATAATGCCAGTAAAAAGCGCGGGAGGAGGGAAAGCCCGGGTGTTCGACGAGCGGGAGCTCTCAAAAACAAGGTCACTAGTCCAGCGTGAGATAGTGCGGTTGACTCGCGCCCGTGATGAGGACGTCAAGGTGAGCATGGAATCCCCAACCAAAGCCATAGCAATGCTTCCGGACAACATAGTCCCAAGACTCATAGGGAAGCGCGGCTCCACCATAACTCGTCTTGAGAAGAAGCTCGGAGTGCATATTGACGTCGTTCCGGAGTCTGGCTCAGAGGAATACTGAAACGGGGTTCTCGCGCAAGCATTTAGTTCGTAGGGACAATTGGATGTCATGTTAGGTCGTCAACATCTTTTGCTTTCAGTGCTGACTGCAAGTTTGTTACTCATGATACCTATGACATTGTGGAACTCATCGTTTCTCGTTCCTACATTGTTTGGCGTTATAATCGGGTCACTTGCGCCAGACGCCGATAGTCCTGACGCAGCCATTTTTCATAAGGACGTTCGTGGATTGAAAGGTTCGGCAAAAACACTCATTTTTTTGTTTTCACAACTTTTCCCGGCTTTCGGTTATACGATTAAATACGCAATTTACAAGCCGCTAGTTTTCTTATTTAGACACTTGGATAAAACTGGGAAGATTAACATTCCGTATGAGGTTAAAGAAGACCACCGCGGATTATTGCACTCTTTAATGGGGATATTTGCTTCAGGGGTGATTTTGACGTTCTATTTGACTATTTTCTTTTTAGTGTTTTTGAAGGTAGATTTTACGATTCTTGTTCCTTTCGCTTTCTCTTTCTGTTTAGGAGCGTTTCTTCACTTAGTTGAAGACAGTTGCACTAAAAGCGGAGTGAACTATATGTTCCCGTTTGGTGACTTTTCACTTTCAGGTAATATTAGTACTTCAAATCTGGAAGATAGACGAGCTGACTTTTTCACAATCGCGCTCGTAGTCGCTAATTTATTGATATTATTTATCTCCAACTATTTCTTGAATGCCGTTATTGTTTTGGAAGTGTTCGTTATTTTCGGTACTATCCTGCTTTGGTTCATATTCATGAAATTTTTTGCAGGTGTTGGACGTTCTTCTAAGCATGCATCGAGCCGGGCGGTAGGAAATAGCGCTTAGTGCCGTACTCCCGAACCGAAAGCTCCTTTTTTGTCCATCGCAGAGGGATTTTAAATACCGCGATTGCGATGTAGCCAGCGGTATGGATAAAAAAACAATTTTAGTGGCAGTATTGGCGCTGCTCGCGGTAGTAGGCATTGTTGCCGGGATATACGTGTATGGCGGCTTCATGAATCCAAAAGTTCTGAAGACTGATGACAGTACCGCAACACCGGAAAAAGTGGGTCAGGTCGTGACTGCCGACAATCAATTCGCCTTTGACTTGTACTCTAGATACAAATCACTTGACGGAAACATATTCTTTTCTCCTTACAGCATTTCAACGGCCTTGGCCATGGCTTATGAGGGGGCGAGGGGAAGGACTGCTGAAGAGATGCAGGCAGTACTGCACTTCCCGAAAGATGATGACGTGAGAAGGTCTAGTTTTGCGAGAATCCACAACGTCCTCAACAAGCCGGGCAAGAAATACATACTGAATACGGCTAATGCATTGTGGGCCCAGAACGACTTCAAGTTCCTGGATGAATATTTCAGTACTGTCAGAAACTATTATGGCGGAAACGCGACGAATCTGGATTTCGTAGGAGAATCCGATGAATCGCGCGTCACGATAAACAACTGGGTCGAAGGACAGACGAATGACAGGATAAAGGATCTCATACCTGCCGGCGCGATAACTGACCGTACGAGACTAGTCTTGACGAATGCAGTGTACTTCAAGGGCAGCTGGGTTTTGAAGTTTGAGACGGGCATGACGAGAGAGGCTGATTTCAAGGTGAGTCCGACTCAAACAGTAAAGGCGCAAATGATGAGCCAGACTGACAAGTTCAATTATGCGGAAACTGACGATTTACAGATTCTCGAAATGCCTTACCTCGGAAACGACATATCAATGCTCATAATCCTGCCGAAAGAGGGCAAATTGGATTCTGTTGAAAGTTCTATCAGTTCCGAAAAACTCAATGAATGGAAAGGCATGCTGCGGCAAGAACGGGTGATGGTTAAAGTTCCTAAATTCAAATTTGACACGAAGTACCCGGAAATGGCAGATGATCTTGCAGCCATGGGCATGCCTACCGCGTTTGTCCCTCCGACCGAGCCTTCTTGTGCGGATTTTACTGGGATGACAGGAAACTGTTCGCCCGATACCTGTTTGTATATTTCTGCAGTCATCCACCAGGCTTTTGTTGAAGTCAATGAGGAAGGAACAGAAGCGGCAGCTGCAACAGCCGTTGGTGGCATGGTGGCAATGTCAATGCCTCCTTCCTTCATCGCAGACCATCCTTTCATCTTTCTGATTCAGGAAAAGACTACCGGAACCATCCTGTTCCTGGGGCGGATGAGCGACCCGACGAAAGGATAGGAACTGGGCTTTTTTATTTGGCACTGCCCCGGCATAAAGTCAGTCTTTGGCGCTCCGCTCAAAGCCTTGCAGAAACAGAGAAACCATTTTATATCATGCTTAGGACTTCCTGATTCATGCTTGACATCAAACTCATAAGGGAGCATCCTGAAGTGCTCATCGAGGACTTAAGGAAACGGCAGGACTCCGAGAAAATGCACTGGGTCGAGGAAATAATAGGACTCGACCGGAAAATACGCGACTTCATGGTAACGGAGCAGGACCTGCGCCGCCAGAGGAATGAATTGACTGCACGAATCGCGGAACTCAAGAAGAAAGGAGAGGACGCGGAAGGAGTGGTCGAGGAAAGCAGGAAAATACCTGACCAGATAAAAAGCGTTGAAGATGAGAAGGCGAAAGTAGGAGAGCGCATGGATTGGCTCATGCAACGCCTTCCTAACATAACGCACGAGTCAGTCCCTTACGGCGTTGATGACAGCGGGAATGTGGAAGTGAGGAAGTGGGGCAGCATTCCGGAATTCGCATTCAAGTCCAAAGACCACATAGAGCTGGGCGAAGCGCTGGACGTGATTGACATAGAGCGCGGAGCCAAGGTGTCCGGAGCCAGATTCTATTATCTTAAAGGCGATGCAGCCATGCTCGAGATGGCATTGGCCAAGTTCACTATGGATACCCTTGTAAACGAGGAAGGATTCACTCCATTCATCCCGCCTGTGCTCGTGAGGCCGCAGGCACTGTTCGGCACGGGATTCCTTCCTGCAGGCGAGCAGGATATCTACAAGATAGAGGGGGAGGACTTGCGCCTGGTAGGGACTGCTGAAGTCCCGTTAGGCTCGATGCATATGGACGAGACTTTCTCCATGGAGGAATTGCCTAAGCATTACGCGGGATTCTCGTCATGCTTCAGGACAGAGGCAGGAAGCCACGGGCGCGACACCAAAGGAATATTCAGGGTACACCAGTTCGAGAAGGTGGAGATGTTCAAGTTCACGACTCCGGAATCATCATGGAGCGAGCACGAGACACTCCTCGCATCGGCAGAGAAACTATACCAGAAATTAGGGCTTCCGTATCACGTCGTGAACATATGCACAGGGGATCTGGGAGTAGTCGCAGCAAAGAAGTACGACATAGAAGTATGGCTTCCCGGACAAGGAAAGTACAGGGAAGTAGCGTCCTGCAGCAATTGCACAGACTATCAGGCAAGGCGCCTTAACATAAGATTCAGGCGCAAGCCGCACGAAAAAGCAGAATACGTGCACACGCTGAATTCCACAGCAGTCGCAATCTCAAGGACAATAGTCGCGATACTGGAGAACTACCAGCAGGAAGACGGAAGCGTACGGGTGCCAGAAGTCCTCATCCCTTACATGAACGGCAAGAAGGTGATGAGAGGCGGACGGGATTGATGACCACCATCGCAAACAAGAAACAACCATCGTTCCTGTCTTTATTCCTTGAGGGAGCGTCCTTCTTCTTCGTACTGCTCTCATTCGGAGTCATGATTCTCGCATATAATGCAGCTCCAGAACGGCTGATAGTGCACTGGAACGCGAGCGGTGTTGCAAACGGCTTCGGAAGCAAGCTAACGGGACTGGTGCTTTTGCCAGTCATGATAGCGCTGATGTATGCATTGTTCTTACTGATCCCGCGTATAGAGCCATTAGGGGAGAATCTGGAGAAGTTCAAGATGCAGTATGCAGGCCTGAAGCTAGTATTCACCGCATTCATGTGCGCGCTCTACATCATGACAGTGCTCGTCAATCTCGGGGTCGGAACCATAAGCATTCCCGCATTCATGCTCGTGGCGATGTCAGTACTCTTCTATTATCTCGGATGGATGATGAAGTACTGCAAGAGGAATTATTTCGTGGGCATAAGGACCCCATGGACTCTTTCAAGCGACAGCGTATGGGACAAGACGCACAAGCTGGGGAGTGCAGTGTTCAAAGCGTTGGCAGTCATCTTCCTGATCGCATGCCTTGCGCTCCCTCCACGACTCGCGTTCGTAACCGTAATCCTCCTCATACTTTCAGCGGCATTCCTGCTCACCGTTTATTCCTACATCGCGTGGAGCAGTGAAAAAAACGAATCAGAAAAGAAGAAGCGGGCTTAAATCTGCAGGGGCAGCTTTACCGCGTGCACTTCATGCTTTTGGCAAGGTCGCTTATGCTGACAGGCTTTCTCACATCCCCGTTAGGGTAGACCGTCGCGAAATCCTTCCTTATGCCGTACTCGTCCTCCTCGAAAACGCTGAGGATGTGGTTCAATTCCTTCGCCTTCTGCAGCGCCAATGCATTGACCTTGGTCGGATCAGTTACCTCCAATGCAGTCTTGTCCGGAAGCATGATCTTGTACTTTATCAGTGCCATGATTTTTTTTTATCGCCGCTATTTATGGTATATTCAGAACCATTATTTAAGCGTTTATGGCTGAACGAAGGATGATGGCAAAAGCTTTTAAAACAGATACTCCTATGGAAGGGTAACGAGTGGGTTTGTGGTTCATGGAAGGGCAGGAATATTCTCCGCGAAACAGCAATAGCAGTATGGCCACGAAGTACAAGCTCGTGGTGTTCGACATGGACGGGACCCTGATAAAGAATTCATCCTGCTGGTATGAACTGCACGTACACTTCGGCACTGAGAGCCAGAATGCGGCAAATCTCAAGGACTTCTCGGATGGACGCATAACTTACGACGAGTTCATGAGGCGCGACATAGCGCTCTGGGACCCGCTTCCGCACGTAAGCAGGATCAAGGAAGCGCTTTCGGATTTCGAACTGCATCCCAACGCGAAAGAGACAGTACGTTCGCTTAAGGAAGCGGGAATAATGACTGCGATAATATCTGGAGGGGTGGACGTTCTCGCGGAAATGGTGGCAGGAGAGCTGGGAATAGACATCGTTATCGCTAACGGAGTGGAGAAGGATTATCGAGGTTATCTCACAGGCAAAGGGATATGCCGTGTTGACATAAACAAGAAGGGAGCAGTACTCGAGCATTTGGCGAGGGAACTCGGCATTTCGCTGTCAAACTGCATAGCAGTGGGAGACAGCAAGTGGGACGCGGACATGCTCAAGACTGCGGGGTTGGGGATTGGATACAGGCCTGATGCTGAGCTTGCAAAAGTCGCTGACAGGACCATAACTGATCTTGACGAGCTTTTGGGAATAGCGCTCGTCCAGAAAGAGACCAAGGGTTAGATTATCTTTTTTGGCTTGAGGCGGAGCGATCTGTTTTCGTCCTATACGGACGCGTGGTGCCTCTTGCAGCATCACTCAAGATGCCGTACACTTCCTCTATCCTGCCGTACTCCCTGATCTCGGGTTTTATGTAAGGACCCCTCGCCAGTATTGCAGTTCGCATATTCTCGCCTTCAAGGCTTCCGTGAGTCATTTTCTTTACCGCCATGCTCACGCGCGCCTCCTTTTCGTCGTCAGTCTCGTATCCGGAGAATACGGAGTAATCCTGCGTGCTTTCTGAGAAATAATAATTCTTCTGGCTCGTGAGAACGACGTTTCCGGCATTCCTTGAGCCGAAAAGCTGGGCTATGCGCTCTACGGCGTCAGGGTATCTCGCGTTGTACGTCTTCGAGAGCCATTCGTCACCGGAGGCCCAGCCTTCATCTGCGGTTCCCAATTTCGGCTTTTTCTTTTGATTAATAACGATCTTCGCAAGATCAAGCGGGTCACCGCCGTCAACAGGTACGTACTTGAGCAAGTGATTCTTCCCGTCAGAGAGTATTTTTGCACGCTCAAGCTTCCCTGTAGTCCTCTGCTTCAGCACGTTTATGCCGGAAATGCCTTCGCCATAACCGCCATCATAATCGCGGTACATTATGAAATCGATTCCAGGAAGCTTCCCTGAACTTATCGTGTCAACTATCTTTCCCGTCTCGGAATCGCTTTTCGCGTAAATCTGTGAAAAGCTCGTTTCATCAAATGTGAAAATCAATTCATTATTTTCTTTTATCTTGTGGTTTTTTGCAGGCCTGTAGCCGGCCTTAGCCATGGTTCCAACGAGCTCTATCTCCCTGTTGTTGACGTTTCGCATGCCGTGGTCGGCGTATATCGCGACAGTAGTCTGTGCAGGGTCTATTTTTTTGACCATCTTGCCGAATGACTTGTCGAAAGTCTCAAGGTTTTTTTTCAGATATTCCTTTCCCTTGTGGTGCCCGACCTGGTCGCTGCTGTACCACCATATGTGAACCAAGTCGTACTTGTTAAGTTTCGTCGGGATCCTCTCAAGTATCCTGGATTCGACTATCGGTCCTAGCGGGGATGTCTTTCCCAGGAATGGGTTATATGCTGGGAAGACCCAGCGCCTGGCGCCCTTGTGTATGAATTCTCCGTAGACAAGACTATTCCTTTCATTCTCGAATATAGTCTTCCCCTTCACGTACTTCTTGAACTTAAGACCGATTATGGGGCTTTTTGAGTTGACGAACTCATCCCTCAACCGGTCGTACCATTTGAGCCCGGTTATGTCGCTCTCATTCACCGGAAGCCCTGTCATGAGCGCTGTGTGCGCTGAAGTGGTAAGGCTGGGAAAAGTGCTTATGGCATTCCTTATGGTTAGGGACTTGTCTTTCGCGAAATAATCCCTGACGTTAGGCATCCTTCCGGAATCAATGAGCTCAAACAGGGTCTTGGCAGGAACGCCGTCCAAGGATATGCTTATCGTTTTTTTGGACGCAGTGTGGCATGGAAGTCTCTCGTTTTGCGTTTTCTCACCGGGCGCGCTCTTGCGTATAGAAGATGGCATACTCAAAGATATATTATAGGTTGCCGCGACCGTATTTAAGACTTCTTATCACATCAAGAAATGCCTGCTTCAGATCTCCAGCTCAAGAGCACTACCGCAGACGAACTTGAGTGAATCACGTATGTTCGCATCGCTTACTATCTCCACTATTCCCTTCTCGTGCCGTGACTTCTGAGGCAATACGATGAACGCCCTAGATGGAAGGCCTATGATCTTGCATTCAAGGCACTTAACCGGATGAAAACGCTTTCCGGACTCATTCTCGATGAATCCCTCAATCAATACTCCAGCACGATGCACAGTCTTCAATATCCTCAGGTAATCCGCCAGCTCTACTTCCACATTCAGCGTTCCCGGAAAAAGCGATGCCACATTCAGTTTTTCTCGAAACTGCTGCATGTACCCTTCCCGGCGCACGAATCCAGCGCCAGTGCCTAAGCCGTCAACGCAGGTTCCGGAAATTATCACGACTCCACTTAACCACTATTTCCTTTTATTTTTCTTCTTCTCACTGAACGCATCAATTCCAGGATACTTCGCTCGCACACCCAATTCTTCCTCAATCCGAAGAAGGCGGTTGTACTTTGCGCATCGCTCGGTCCTGGCAGGCGCTCCAGTCTTTAGCTGACCGCATCCGATACCGACAGCAAGATCAGCTATGGTTGTGTCCTCAGTTTCACCAGAGCGGTGCGAGACCATGACATTCATGCCAGAATCAAAGCTGAGCCTTGCCGCGGCGAATGATTCCGTAATGCTTCCTATCTGATTTACCTTGAGAAGTAGAGCGCTTGCAGAACCAACATCAATGCCAGTCTGGATTCGTTTTATGTTAGTAACGAACAAGTCATCACCGACTATCTGGACACGGTTCCCGATTCTTTCCTTAAGCATCCGGAAAGCGTCGAAATCCTCCTCTTGGAACGGGTCCTCAATGCTTATTATCGGATAATTCTTCGCGAGACCCGAGTAGAACTCCACCATCTCCTCGCGTGAGAGCTTTTTTCCATCAACCGCGTATCTCTTACCGTTTTCCTCGTAAAAACTGCTCGCAGCAGGATCAAGCCCAATCATCACTTTTCCCGCATAGCCAGCCTCATTTATCGCCTCGACAAGGCAGTCGAGCGCCTCGGCCGCGGTTTCCATTCCCGGCGCGAATCCGCCCTCGTCGCCTACGTTTTTGGCGGTAGCGCCATAGCGTTTTACAACGATTTCCTTGAGCGCGTGATATACTTCAGTCCCCATCATGAGCCCTTCCGAGAATTTCTGGGCACCAACCGGCACTATCATGAATTCCTGCAATGCGAGTTTCCCGCCAGCATGCTTTCCTCCATTAAGGACGTTAAGGCAGGGAACAGGCATGACATAAGACGATGATTTTTTTCCATTCTTGGTTCCGAACAGTCCCGCAAAATGGGCATAAAGCGGAACCCCTGCCGCATCAGCTGCCGCCTTTGAAATAGCCATGCTTACCGCGACAATAGCATTCGCGCCAAGACGCCCCTTGTTCTCAGTGCCATCAAGCGCAATCATTGTCTCATCAACAGCCGTCTGGTTCCTCACGTCCATCCCAACAAGTTTCTTGGAAATTAGGACGTTGACGTTTCGCACTGCTTTTGTGACACCCTTACCGCAGTAGCGTTTTCCACCATCGCGAAGCTCCACTGCTTCCCAGATGCCAGTGCTCGCTCCTGACGGGGCAGCAGCCCGGCCCAAAATCCCTCCTCGTGTCAATACATCAGCTTCGACTGTAGGATTACCCCTCGAATCCAGAATCTCGCGAGCCAACACCTTACTTATCGAGAACTTACTTGCAGTCACCATTCTACGTCAGACTGGATTGTTGTCGCGAGATTTAAAACGCTTTTGAAGTTTCAGGGAGGTACGCGCACATCACTCACGGTTTTTTCGGACTCCAACTCTTATGAGAATGCCTTGTGAGCCCCAGAGTGTACACGGAACGTATCTTGTGCTTTTTCGTTTTCAGTTGCTTCTTCTGACTCTCTTTCTGTAACTGCAGATTCTCTTTCAGTTATTCTGTTTCCTTTTTTTCTTCAGCCACTGCTTCTCTTCTGCCTGCAGTTTCTTCTCTTCCTTTTGCTACACTTTCTCTTTTTCCAACTACGCGTTCTCTGCCTAAAGCTATATCTTCTCTTTTTCCAGCTGCGTCTTCTCTGCCTTTTATTATCCCTTCTCTTCCTACTCCTGCTCTTATTTTTTCTCTTCTTCCGACAATAGTTTCCCTTCCTTTCGCTGCACTTTCTCTGCTTCCAACAATCGTTTCCCTTTCCTCTGCCACTGCTTCTCTTCTTCCTGCAGTTTCTTCCCTTCCTTTCGCTATATTTCTTAATGCCTCTATTCGCTTTAAGGCAGTTTCATCAATTTTTTGTTGGCTTAAGTCCCTAACAGTTGCCTGAACGATATCCTTCCCACTCGATTTAAATCTTGTTAAAAGAACGGTTGCAGGGAAATCCGCTCCATTGTACCGCTTATGCGTCCACTTGAATAAATTGCTCCCTTCCTTCATCGCTTTCATTATCATTTTTTGGGCCTTGACTGTGGATAATTGCCCGTCAGGCTGTCTTTCTGGGGAAACGTCCCATGGACCTAGAGATGTGAACTCTTTCTCATCCTTGCAGTTGAACATCTTTATGGTAGCGGGATTCGCTGCAGTGAATTTCCATGTAGGAGGTTCAAGAGTCATTATGGCGTCCGCTGACGTCTCATAAAGGGCCCTGTACCGCGCCTCGGCATCCTCTTTTGCTTTGATGGCGGCGCCTATCCCGAGCTCTTCCTTCTGGATCCCGGTTCGAAGGATTGCCAGCTTCAACGAAGTGAGAACGCGGTTAAGCGAATCAGTAAGTGTTTGGATCTCTTTGGTGCTGCTTTTATCGAACTTGACTTCCAGATTGCCTTTTGTCGTTATCTCGTCTATCTGTCTTGAAAGCTTTCCAATAGGCCGTGTCATCGCTCCAGAAATCAATGCCGAGGCAATCAATGCGGTAACCAGAGCAATAAACAATGCGAAAACGATGACTTCATCCATGGAATCAACCATGCTGAAAACTTCCGAAGACGGCCCGACGATGACAACAGTAATATAATCGAGTTTTTTATACCCTATGAACTCGCTTCCGGCATACTCAAAAAAGCCGGAGTCAATACCTTCCTCGATTTTTTGATCTATTTAGTAGACGATTCCGGAAGATCCGTTCTCGTCTGGAGGGGTTATCGCGGTTATTTCTTTCCCGGTATTCAGGAACTCATTTCCATATTTATCCAATAAAACGACATATCTGTTTGTCCCACGACCTTCGTTTTGTTGCAGTTTGGTCAACGAATCCCTGAGAGCGGCCACATTTATGGATCCGGTGATAAAGCCTATCATCCTGCCGTCATAGTCGTTTACTGGGACGCTGACTCCTAAAACGGGGGCCGCCGGAGGTATGGTGCTCATCCACGCTCCAGAAACATAAGCTGTTTTTGTCTTGAGCACCCCAGTGCAATAGTCCCTAAGCGAGAAACTATTTCCGACACTGGCCGCGCCGTGTTCATCAAGCATTTTCGCAACGCAATTCATGTCCAGCAGGCCGATGTTCTTGATGACACGGCCATATTTCACGAGAGTAGTCATTTTTTCCTTCATGTTCTCCAAAGATCCATTATCTCCAGTTTTAAGGGCGGAAACGGCATAGGAGTCTAGTGCAAGCTGCTCCAGTCGGACTTGAGGGTTACCGATATACAACCCAACCAGTTGGGCAGTATAATCAATCATTCGTCCGGTGTTTTCATTTACGTCCTGTGTGATGAGTCCCTTGCTTTGTGAAGTCAGCACATATACGGTGATAAGCCCTATTATGGCTACGGCTGCGAAAATCGCCAAAGAGAATTTTGCTACAAACGATAAGCCTGCTTCATTTTTCGCTTCTTCTTCTTCTTCGCTATATAACAAGACCAGCCCCAGCCCGCCCAAAGTGAAGAGAATCGCGCTTTGCAGGGGCATTGCGCCGCTTACTCCTTCAATATTATAATAGAGCGCAGGCAGGTTCAGGATGTAGCCCAGAACCCCGATGAAGCCTATTATGCCGATTATGCATCCAGCCGCTAAAAGAACAAAAAATCGCTTAGTATTGACTCCAAAAACGGATAAATATCCTATAAGTATTACCAAAGCGAAACTGACTGTCCCCGGGATTGAAGGCATTTCTCTGGCTCCTGCAGGTTCTTTCACGAATAAATTAACGATGTCCGGGCCTATACCGAAGACGCTGTCCGAAACGAGCATAATGAGTAAAACCGAAACAATGGGGAGGATAAACATCAGCGCGATTTTGCTCCATCTCTCCTTGCGAGTCAAGAGATAAAGAACGATTCCTCCAAAAATGAACGAGACTGCCGTGATGAATTTCATGGGAACGAAGGCAGGGGAAATGCTTTTGAGGAGCGTTATGTCAAAAATCCAGCCGAAAATCACGGCCAGCCCAGTCAATACGATAACTGCGGCGATTGCCTTGACGGCCAGTTCCTTGTTTTTGTTATTATTGTTCTTTGTTATGTCCAATTTTTACGCGTTCACCTTCATTGTCTTCTTTAACATTGATTATCCTGTTCATCCTATCTTCAAATTCCTCGCCTTTCTTTTCAGTTATTATCCCGTTCTTGACGAGTTCAGTCACGTATTTGGTCAAAACCCCTTCATCAACAATCCTTTTCTGTGTTTTCAAATCATTGAATTCCGTTTTTCCGACCGGACCTAGAATCTCGTTGAACACGCTTTCGATTTTATTTTCAATGACCGCTTGCTCCGAGAACAAGATCCTTATAGGCTTCATTTCCCGAACAGGGGTCAAGGGAAGAGTGAAATAGAACGTGGTCCCCTTCCCTGGAGCGGACTTGAACCATATCCTCCCGTTTTGAGCCTCGACAATCCCCCTGCAAATAGCCAATCCGAGACCGATTCCGCCGTACTCCCTGTACATAGTCTTCTCCGCCTGGAAGAACGGCTCGAATATCCTGCCCGCGTCTTCAGGCTTGATCCCTATTCCAGAATCCTTAACGCTGAAAAGGATGAAGTCGCCTTGCACTTCTGCTTTTATGAAAATCTCGCTTCCTTCCGGTGAGAATTTCTTGGCGTTATTGACCAGGTTTCTCAAAACCTGCAGTAACCTGTCCGGGTCAGTCTCTATTTTCGGGAGTTTCGCGACTTCACTGACTACTGTGATCCTTTTTTCAGGCATTAACTCGTCCATCTCTTCCTTCAGTTTCATGATATGGCCCGCCAGATTTACTTTCACGAAATTGAACTTCAATCTCGCGGCCTCGATTCTTGAAATCTCCAGAAAATCCTGGATTATCGTGTCAAGCCGCAACGTATTCTTCAAGATTATGTCAACGGACTCTTTTTGGTCTTTGTTCAATTTTCCGAAATAACCCCAAAGCAGCATCTGCGATTGGGCTTTTATGGGGGTTATGGGGCTTCTCAACTCGTGCGAGGTTATGCTCATGAACTGGGTCTTTATTTTATCGATCTCCTTTCTTTCCTCATCGACTCTTTCCAAGGCAGCGGCTGTCTTGTTGAAAGCGCGCCCTAATTGGGCCATCTCGTCCCGGGTATTTATGTCGACCCTGACCGCGTAATTCCCGTTCTCAACTTCTTCAGTTGCCATCTGAAGTTTCCGCATCGGTTTCGTGATTGAGTCGGAAAAAACAAGCGTAGCGGTGATAAAACTGCAGAGTGTGGCGAGAAGCAGAGTAATCACGTCATTTCTTAGTTTTGTGGCCGGCGCCAAGGCGTCTTTTTCCAAAACATGGACGGTTAGCGTCCATCCATTTCCCGCAAAATCGAAATACCCTCCCTCTTTGGCGAAAGACGCGATCGTCTTTTGTCCTCCCGCAATATCCGGATGGGAATGAACGGCAATGACTCCCGAAAGCTCTCCTGCGGATGCGCGTTTGAACGATTCCCAATCCGTTAAAGTATCCTTCAGGACGCCTTTTTGGTTGTGGTTTGAGAAAAGCAGCAAACCATCCGCGTCAACAAGATCGACGTAAAGACGCTCGTTCGCACCTGCGCCCCCCACCGCTTCGATAATCTCGTTTATTTTAGTCAATGGCATTCTTGAGACGATATATCCGCGAAGTTTCCCGTCAGTGTCTTTGACGGGAGCTGCGAAATGGATGACCGGAATGTTCAATTCTTCGGAGACCATTATATCGCCGCCAAGCGACTGTTTTCCCTCGAGTAGGTCATTCCAGTATCCGGCAACGTCGTCTTGTTTCCCGATGTTCAATCCGGCAGTATCCGCAACTCTCGTCCTGTTCACGTCAAAGAAGGACAATGAAACATACGCTTTCATGCCATTCCTGAACTCGATAAGCCGGTTAGTGATTTGTTCCGGAGTTGAGTTCCTGGAGCGGATTACGGGAGCGGATGCAAATACCCGCAAATCTCCACTCCGTTCATTCATGATCATGTCAATCTCGTTCATTGTATGAACGGTATTGTCCATCAAGCTGTCATATGCCAGTTGTGTCAATGTTTCGGTGTTGGAGACGTATACGAACAGGAAAAAAGTCGTCACCGTCAACAGCATCAGGGACGTGAATATCGTGATTAATTTCGTCGCGAATTTCATGTTGAGAGTGACTTCTTTTTCGTTTTTATTATTTCAGGCCATTCACGAATTTCGGTTCTATGATCTCATCGAAATGGGGAACACGGGACAATTGCCCCCTTTGCATGAAGAAATCCGAAATGACGTTTCCAGAGCCGTACAGCGAGTCCATTCCTTCTGTTTGTTTCATGGCCTCGATATTTTCGGTCAAGTTGAGCTGTTTGATTCCATCCAGGCTCGATGCCAGCTCATCAGCAGTCATGTTTTCTGCCAGAGCCATGATTCCTATCGCCTCAGTCCTGTTTGAAAAAACGAACTCTCTCGCTTCGACAAGTGATTTCACAATAGCTTGGACGTCTTTCTCGCGCGACTTGACTATTTCGGGATTGAAAACGAGCACATCAGTGATTATTCCGGGCACATCCGCCGCGGTTCCAATGATATGGTTTCCCTGCGAAAGCGCGTCCGATGCAAATGGATCCCAAGTGTGTCCAGCGTCTATAGTCCCTTCCGCGAGTGCTGCCGGAATGTCCTGCGCCGGAACATTCTTGAACCTGACGCTTCCCTCACTCAGTCCGTTTTTTTCCAGATAAGACAGCACGAACATGTGCGAGAAACTGTTAATCCCGTCGACTCCGAGGGTCTTTCCCTTCAACTCGCCAGGGGAATTTATTTCTTTTTTTCCTATAATCATGTCGCCAGACTCGGAAAAATCAGTAACATAAACGACCTTTGAGTGTGTCCTGCCAGCGTCCAGCATGATGGCGTCAGCATAAACGATAAAGACGCCATCCACAGCTCCATCCCGGTACAGCGCCTTTGCTTCGGAATAATCATTCACGAAAACAAGCTCTACATCAACGCCGTTGTTCTTGAAAATGCCTTTTTCCTGTGCGACGAACGCATGTGCATATCCCGCCCAGGGATTCATCGCTATCCTTATCGGCGGCTTCTGTTCCTCTTTTATGGCGGTCTGGACGCAGCCGGCGGCCGCAACCGCGAGAATGACTAACACTGCGAAATAAAGTACTGATTTTTTCATACCGCCGCGCACTTCAACTTCCGAATTATAGGACATTGATTACTTGCTTAAATAAATGACCCGGTCGACAAACATCCCTGTTTCCTGGATCAATTCATCCTGTTCCTTCACGCTCAGCGCATAGAATATCGCTTTAGTCCTGCTTTGCTTTATCTTGTTGACCAACGACGAGACGAACTTCTCGACAGGCGTCTTTCTCTCGTAAATGAGCAGGTTAGTCAAGGAATCGAAGATTATGTAGTCGAAATCGTGCCTTAGGAACTTGTCTATAGCTATAGAAAGCTCAGTGAGCGAGCCTGGCGAGCTTACGAAATAGCATCCATCCGTTTGATTCGGCGTCTGTTTGATGGTTTTCGATATGGCGTCTATGAAAACGATGTTCTCAGTGTTTATCTTGTTCTTCTTGAACAGGTCCGTCAATGACTCGAATGTCTTGTTCAAGGTCACGTAGCAGACGTTTCCCTTCAATTTTTTCAGTACGCGGACTATGTTGTGGTTATAGTCGGCACTCGGCATGATGAGCAGGACTGTCTGGTTTTCAGAGAGCTCTGTGGAAATATTTATTCCCATTTTTCTTCTCCTTTTAACCAGCTAGTTTTTTTACTCTTTTGACCAGCTCTTGTATGTCAAATGGTTTTTGGATGAAATCAACGATATTCGGTTGTCCGAGCAGTTCTTCCTTCTCTGCCTCCGACACCCTGACGACGCTGAGATACGCGATTTTAGTTTCCTTGATCTGTTTCACGACGTCCTTTACAGGCAGTCCAGGCATCATTATGTCCATCAATATCAATTCTGGCCTGTCACGTTTTAGTTTCTTCAGGCAGTCATCGCCGTTTACCGCGGTTATCACGTTATAGCCTTCCTTTTCAAGAAGCACCTTTACTGTTTTCCTTATGTCTGGTTCATCATCAACTATCATGACCGTTTTTTTCATTTTCGCTGTTGTTTCACCTTTTTCATTCGCGTTGAAAGACTTTTTGTTACGACCGTCAGGAAAGATTCCGGCGAGAACGGTTTTTGGATGAAGCCGTCGACGTCGGTCATGTTGACTTCCTGTTTTGGGACTATGGAAACGTAGACCACCGGGACGTTGTGGTTTACTTTTTCTCTCAAAAGCCTCAACAGGTCATAACCCGACAATGTCGGCATCTTTATGTCAAGCAGGATTAGCCCGAACTCGTCCCAGTTTTTTTTAAACGAGTCAAATGCGTTTGCGCCATTGCTTACTGCAGTGACTTCGTGGCCCTTGGCTTCAAGAAGCGTCTTCATAGTCTCCAAATCGGAAAATTCGTCATCCACAACCAGTATCTTTGCCATACAATCACAGAGCACGACGGAAAAATAGAATGGCTTCAGTCGTATAAAAAAACATCGCCTATTCTTCCAAGCTTCCTGGGAACTGCGCCCAGGATTATCCGGATTTTATCAGCCTTCGTTGAATAGACCGAACGCTTCCTGGTCGGGATAGACGACTATGCCCTTGTCGGTTATTTCCATGGCTACAAGCTTTTTCTCGTGCTTTTCGCCGCGCTCCTTTGCCAATACCGCCTCAACGCTCCTTGATACGTCGAATGGGGAGTACTTCTTTATCTTGAGCGTTCCCGCCTTTATCCGGCGGTCAGCGTCCCATCCGAAGTCCTTCATGTGGTTTATGAGGCCAGTCCTCGCATTCCTCGAAACTCAGGTAAAGGCACGTCTTGCCGCGCGATGCGTGATGCGCGAGCAGCTGGAGGCAGAGTATGGTCTTCCCCGAACCGGCGCCTCCGGCGATTATGACCGACGTGCCTTCCGGAATGCCTTTTTAGCGAACAATGCGTCAAGACCGGGAACGCCAGTCGAGATGTAATTCCGCTCGTTGTCAGCGTGTTCGTGTTTTTTTTGACGGCGATTTCGGATTTTTCGTCCGTCTCCCCTTGCGTGCCGCGACCATTTACTTTGCGTTCCCCTGCCTTCAGGTCATTGGTTCCTGCCGCCTTAGATATATTTTTGCCAGGCAGGCATTCCCCAAAGCTTAATCTTAATAAACCTCGCAAACCAAGAGATAAAAACGAGGTGCGAACTGCCGTTGAATGGTTGACATTGGTCTGATTTTCATGAAAACTGTTTCCTGGATTTTGAGAGCGGTTTCCGGATGGTTCTCGGCTAACGTCGAGATGGACAAGCTGGTGAACGCGCTGATAACTCTTGTCATCGCTTACTTCGTGATAAGGCTCATAGTAAGGGCCGTCAAGAGGTTTTTCGACAAGGTGGACTTCGAGCGCACTATAGAGATATTCATAGAGAACAGCGTAGGCGTCATTCTATGGGTGATAGTGATAGTAGTCGTGCTCGCCAACTTCGGCGTGGACGTAAGCGCCCTGGTTGCCGGTCTTGGCATTGTCGGAATAGTTCTCGGCTTCGCGCTCCAGTCAACGCTCGCGAACTTGGCTGCCGGGGTGTTCATACTGTTTTACATGCCGTTCCGTGTAGGGGATTACATCGAGATAGAGGGAAGCTCTTCAGGGACCGTCAAGGACATAGGTATAGCTGCATGCGTCATGGAGACTCCTGACAACGTGAAGATAACCATCCCAAACGGGAAGATATGGGGCAATGCGATAAAGAATTATTCCGCAAGCAAGACGCGGAGGATATTCAGCCTCAACGTAAGCATAGGCTATTCAGACGACTTAGAGAAGGCGATAAAAATCATCAACAAGGTACTGTCAGAAGACAAGCGCATAATGAAAGACCCCGCGCCCGAGGTCGTGGTGAAAGAGCTCGGCACGAATTCCGTGAACATCGCTGTGCGTCCGACAGTGAAGAACGAGGATCACTGGAAGGTATTCTGCGACCTCAACAGGAACATAAAGGAAGCCTTCGACGATGCAGAAATAACGCTTCACGCGCATACGCATACTGTAGTGCACGTTAAGGAAGCGCCAGGCCGAGGCGGTTCGGGAAGAAGGAGGAAGCGCAGGTAATTTTTTTTGCTCATCCCACCACGTTCAATTCCGAAACAACGCTTGGAGTCCTGATGCTTCCGGGCAGTGTAATGTTGTCCGAGGCCAAGCATTTGATAAACTTTATAACCTATTATGGTATATTACCATAACGTTATGGTAATTTAACATATAGGTGGTCGATATGGATAAAATCGAGTACCGAATATTCGAAGTCCTTACGCAAAGCTTAGGGGAAAGCGTTTCCATCAATGAGCTAAGCAGAAGGATAAGCAACAAGCTGATTTACAAAAACGTCTATTTGGCAGTAAAAGCTTTGGAAAAAGAGGGACAATTAACGATCGAATCAAGCGGGAGTGCATCAATACCCCGCCTAAATCTCGAAAATTTTGCGCTGACCGGCAAGTTGGCTGCTTTTGAACTCGAGAAATTAGGCGCCGTCTTCGCCAAACGCCACGAGTCTATCGAACTCCTAAACGATATCTTGAGGTGCGGGGCTCCTGCGCATGGAGGCTGGTGTTACACCACCGAATTTGTACTTCTTGGAAGACCTAAAGAATGTCTGGCAACCAACAGGTGGGACCTGCTAATCAGCACGGAAGATTTGTCAGGGGAATCTAATGACGATGCCAGGTGCAAGAATTTAGAAGAACGTCAGGAAATCATCAGGGAGCTTCAGCGACTGGAAAAACGCCATAATGCGGTAATAGATGCACTTCTCATAAGTCCGGACGAATTTCATAAATACCTTTCCTCTTTCGAGGACAACCCAGTCAAGGATTTTATCAGGGACCGCGTGGTATTGAGCGGAGCCGAAGATTTTTGGAGAGAACTTCAGGTAATGCGGGAAAAAGGGCTGGAACAAAAAGCAGGAACCGGGCAAAAGCTAGCCAAATTTAGTGGAGAAGACCTGCGATTCAATTTCCGAAGACTCGGATATTCCGGAGCATCCGAAACGGCGACTATTGAAAGAAGGTTGTTATGCATTGAAAGCTTGATCGTTTCAACGTTAATCTCTCACGAATCAGAGGTTAGACTGGTTGAAGCCATCCCGGTAATCCTGGCAAAGAATGCAATTAACCACCGCCTGCTCTTTTTCCTGGCTAAAAAACACAATCTCATAAACAAGGTCGGGTTCCTCTTGGACGTCACGAGACAATTGCTCACGGACGAGCAAAAAAAACAAGAGATGGACAAAATAATACCGGAATACAAAAAACTCAAATCCGAGACTGAAGAGCGGTTTACGCCAGACTCAAAACAGGGCAACTGGAGTATTGCGCGTGAGTGGAATATGGTGACGAACCTATCTATTAGCGACTTCAAGGAGACGATGAAATTGTACAATGCCGCTTGATAAGGCAAGCCTTCTGGACTTTGTTGGACTCGTTGACGAGGAAATAACCCAAAAAATCAGCATAATTGCTGTTGGTGGCACTGCAATGACTTTGTTGGGGCTTAAATCAAGTACCATCGATGTGGATTTTGATTTTCCAAGACCTGAAGACTTGGCTGCTTTCAATGACGCCGTGAATATAATAAATCCCGGACTAAGGATTGATAAGTTCATTGGTTCACAAATATTCTCAGTGAGCTTGCCGTCCGATTACGATGCGATGTCCTTGCCAATAAAGACGCACAAACCGTTAAAGCATGTGAAACTGTTTGCTCTGCACCCGCTTGATCTCGTTGTAACCAAAGTAGGAAGGCTCAATGACCGCGACGTTGAGGACATCAAAACGTGCATTGAAACGTACAGGCTTACGCGGAAGCAAGTGGAAAAACGCGGCCTTTCAGTCGAAGAGGCGGGCAACGAACGCATTTACCGCGATAACCTGAAATACGTTCTCGAACATTTTTTCTGAACTACCCGCCAATAAAGTGGTAGGGGTCTTAGGGGTAGTTCTCCACCAATCGAATATTCGTATTTGTTTAGCTGATTTCTGAATCTCTCGATAGATTTTAGCCTGAATTGTATTCTACAGTAGCGAAATCCATATATACCAGTGTAGTTACATTGTAACTACTATGATTCGGCCCATTATGATGAA
>Ga0315282_10003366_pt1 | contig 28721 bp, 28 predicted proteins | sample YL17G07_20_MG_FD_203693 | JGI IMG/M metagenome (GOLD analysis project Ga0315282, IMG submission 203693) | Sediment microbial communities from Yellowstone Lake, YNP, Wyoming, USA - YL17G07_20 | ecosystem: Environmental > Aquatic > Freshwater > Lake > Sediment | place: USA: Wyoming | collected... | reverse complement strand
GCCTCCCCTACCCAATTCGATCCCCTCCACCCCCCTTTAGCAAAGGGGGGAGAGGGGGGATTTTGAGAAAGGAGGAAACTGAATGAACATCATCGTCTGTATCAAAAGGGTCCCGGAGACAACCGATGCGGATATCTTCATTGACAAATCAGGAAAAGATATCGATAAGAGTGGCCTTGTCTTCGACCTCAACGAATGGGACACTTATGCGATTGAAGAGGCCATTCTCCTGAAGGAGAAGCTGGGTGGAAGCGTGACCGTCCTCTCCATGGGAGGAGAAGACACAAATGAATCCATAAGAAAATGCCTGGCCATGGGTGCGGATGATGCCATCCGCTTGAGCGATCCTGCTTTCACAGGATCGGATGGTTTTGCTACGGCAAAGGTTTTGGCAGAAGCCATCCGCAAAATCCCGTACGACCTGATTCTCGCTGGGACGCAGGCCGAAGACGATGGATATGGACAAGTGGGAGTAACTCTGGCTGAATTTCTGGGAATCCCTCATGCGGCATTGGTCAATCGAATCGAAGTGCAGGACAAGAAGCTAAAGGCCCATCGGGAGCTGGAAGGCGGTTTAGAAGAAGTAGTGGAAATTGACCTCCCTGCTGTCCTCACTATCCAAACCGGAATCAACGAACCCCGTTATGTCTCTATCATGGGCATTCGGAAGGTAGCCAAAAAGGAGATTAAAGTTCTCAAGACATCGGATCTCAATCTGAAGCCTGAAGAAGTGGGCGCTGCAGGTTCTGATATCCGCCTTGAAAAGGTATTTCTTCCACCTGTTGGAGAAGGGGCAGAGATGTTGGAAGGAAAGCCTGAAGACATAGCCGCTAAGGTTTTCGATATTCTGAAAGATAAAGGAGGGCTGACCTAATGAAAGAGATCATCGTTATCGCAGAACATCGAAGAGGTGAGCTGAGGGATGTAACATGGGAAATGCTCTCCAAAGGAAGGCAGCTCGCAGAGGGCATGGGAGCTGATATCGAGGTTGCCCTTTTGGGCAAGGGCGTGAACCAGCTGGCAGAGGCTCTGAAGCCCAAGGCCAAGAGAGTCCTTCTTATTGAAGATGCACGCCTGGAGGCCTTCAATGCAGAGACCTATAATAAAGTCCTGACCCAACTGATCACAGAGAGGAAACCCTTCCTTACCTTGATCGGCCATAGCGCCACGGGGATGGACTTCGCTCCGCGCTTGGCCGCCCATTTGAAGATGCCTCTGGCTACAGACTGCATTGGAATCGAGGTGAAGGATGAAACTTTTTCCCTCACCCGTCAGATTTACGGTGGAAAGGTCAATGCTGAAGTCTCCTTCACAAAGAAGGGACCTTTCATGGTGACGGTCCGGCCTGGTGCTTTTCCCGTGGTTGAAAAAGAAGCCCTTGCCGGGGAAATTGTTTCCATTCCATCACCGTTGACCGATGAAGGTCTGGCCAGACGTTTTCTTGAGTATGTGGAGGCAGCGGCGGGCGAAGTGGATATCACACAGGCTGATGTTTTGGTCTCTGTTGGGAGAGGAATTAAGGAAGTAGCGAATATCCCAATAGTCAAGGAATTAGCCGATGCGCTTGGGGCACCCCTCGCCTGTTCACGTCCCGTGGTGGACAAAAAGTGGCTTCCGAAAGGCTGTCAGGTAGGAACCTCTGGAAAGACAGTGAAGCCAAAGGTCTACATCGCTGTTGGCATCAGTGGCGCTTTTCAGCATATCGCAGGGATGAAAGGAGCGGGAACAATCATCGCCATCAATAAGGACCCAAAGGCCCCGATTTTCAGTGTTGCCCAGTATGGCATTGTGGGAGATCTCTTTAAAATTGTGCCTGTCATCAAAAATAAGATTAAGGCGATGAAAAAATAGAGTTTAGAGTTTAGAGTTTAGAGTTTGGAGTTGGGAGTTCGGAGTCAAAACCCAATGTACTGCGTCAAAAATCCCTTTACCTTGACTGTCATTCCGGGCTTGACCCGGAATCCAGTATTTCTGAGCTGGATTCCCGCTTTCGCGGGAATGACGGCTTCGGAACTAATGTAAAGAAGCCTTGGACGCACTACACTAATCACTACTTATTCTCCTTAAAGAAAATTTTCTCCGAACTCCGAACTAAATTTCTCCGAACTTTTCGCTTTGCGAAACAGGGGTGAGTCATGGATTTTGAACTGGCGCAGGAGCAGAAGGATATTCAGAAGGCCGCTAGGGAGTTTATCCAGGGGGAGTACGATAAGGAGAAAATTTTAGAGTGGGAGCAGAACCATACCTTCCCTAAAGAGATATGGAAGAAGGCATGCAAACTGGGGTTTGTCGGAATTCACTTTCCTGAAGAGTATGGGGGGCAAGGCTACGGGGTTTTTGAAAACATCCTGATCGTAGAAGAATTCTGCCGAAAAGACTCCGGAGTGGGGGTTGCCTTGAGTCTTGCCGATTTCTCTTCAGAAGTGGTTCTCCGTTTTGGGACACATGAACAGAAGAAAAAGTACCTCATCCCTGTAGCCAAAGGAGAATTTATCTCCGCCGGCGCTTATACGGAGCCCGATCACGGAAGTGATATTACCCTCATGTCCACCACGGCCCTGAAGCAGGGGGACTCCTTTGTGATCAATGGGACCAAAACATTCATTACCAATGGATCCCTTGCAGACTTCTTCGTCGTCCTCTGTCAGACCGATCCCAACGCAAAGCCTCCCTACCGCGGTCAGTGTACCATCCTTGTTGATAAGGGAACGAAGGGTTTGGATGCCACAGAGATCATGCCCAAGATGGGCATCCGGATGACGTCTACCGCTGAGCTCTCCTTCAGCGATGTGAGAGTACCGGTGACCCACCTTCTCGGTAAGGAAGGGAAGGGATTCTATCAAGTCGTCGAATTCTTCGACGAGAGCAGGATCGAAATTGCTGCCCAGGCCCTTGGAATTGCTCAGGGCCTTTGATCGAGCTCTGGATTATACGAAACAGCGCGAGCAATTCGGAAGGAAGTTGGTTGACTTCTAGATCACCCAGCACAAGCTGGCGGATATGGCGACCAAGGTTGAAACGGCCAGGCTTCTGACTTACAAGGCTGCCTGGAACTATGACCAGAAGCGAATTGACCCAAAGCTCACCTCCATGGCCAAGATGTTTGCAGCAAGAGCAGCCGTAGAAGTCGCTGACGAGGCCATCCAGCTTCTGGGAGGATATGGATACATCACGGAATACGAGGTGGAGCGCTTTTACCGGGACGCGAAGATCACAGAAATCTACGAAGGCACAAAGGAGATCCAGAAAAATACTATCGCTTCTGCTTTGATGGGGAAACTGAAGGAAATTTCTTTGTTTTCTTCTTTCAAAAGTGGGGAGAAGAGTTTTCGAGCTATCACTCATAGATGAAAGAGGGGTAATGTAATGCTCAAGGAGGATCAATTCAAAAAGCCTGTACAGGAGAAGAAAAAGCGGACAGAGGATTTGTCCAAGATTCTCTCTGAAACCCCTGAACGCCTTCCTCGTTTCACCACCGTCTCCGATCTGGAGATTAAAGGTCTCTACACCCCTGAAGATATAAAAGACATTGATTATTCCAGGGATATTGGTTTCCCGGGCGTCTATCCTTTCATCCGAGGGGTTCAACCCTCCATGTACCGGGGGAGGCTCTGGACGATGCGAATGTTCTCTGGCTTGGGAGGTCCTGAGGAAACCAACAAACGTTTCCAATACCTATTAGACCATGGGGAGACCGGCCTCTCCATTGCTTTTCATTATCCCACGCTCATGGGCTATGACAGTGATTCTCCAAATGCCAGAGGAGAGATTGGGAAATGTGGCGTCGCCATCGATACCCTGAAGGACATGGAGATCTTATTTCAAGGGATTCCTTTGAATCAAGTGACCACTTCCATGACCATCAATCCTCCAGCTTCTATCTTACTTGCCATGTACATTGTGGTCGCGGAGAAGCAGGGAGTCGGCCAGAAAGATATTGGAGGAACGATCCAAAACGATATGCTGAAGGAATTCATTGCACAGAAGACCTTCATGCTTCCGCCGAAGCCATCGCTCCGAATCATCGTCGATACCATTGAGTATTGCACGAAGGAAGTCCCCCGTTGGAATACGATCAGCATTAGCGGGTATCACATTCGTGAGGCGGGAGCAACAGCGGTTCAAGAACTCGCCTTCACCCTGGCCGACGGGATCGCTTACGTAGAGGCGGCGATCGAGAGGGGCCTCCATGTGGATGACTTTGCACCGAGGCTTTCCTTCTTTTTTGACTCCCACATCGACTTCTTTGAAGAGATTGCTAAATTCAGAGCAGCCCGCAGGTTATGGGCGAAGATTATGCGGGAGCGATTCATGGCAAAAAATCCACGTTCCTGGATGCTCCGCTTCCACACCCAAACCGCAGGATGCTCTTTGACGGCGCAACAACCTTATAACAATGTCGTCCGCACCGCCTATGAGGCCTTGGCTGCTGTTTTAGGTGGAACCCAGTCCCTCCACACCAATTCTCTGGATGAGACTTATGCAATCCCAACAGAGGAAGCGGTGGGGATTGCTCTTCGAACACAGCAGATCCTGGCAGAGGAAACGGGTGTAACCAACACGATTGATCCATTGGCAGGTTCCTATTTTGTGGAGGCCCTGACCCGTCAGATCGAAGAGCTAGCCTGGGAATATATCCGAAAGATTGATGAAATGGGAGGGATGGTGGCCGCGATTGAGCGAGGTTATCCCCAGGCGGAGATTGCCGAAGCTGCATACAAGTATCAGAAACAGATTGACTCTGGGGAGAAAGTCATTGTCGGAGTGAATAAATATGCGACAGAGCATCCCCCCATTGCGATCTGGAGAATGAAGCCAGAGATTGAAGAAAGGCAATTAAGACGGCTCCGTGAGGTGAAGCAGACGCGAAACAATCAAAAAGTGAAAGAACTCCTTAATCAGATTCGAATCGTTTCTAAGAATGGAGAGAATCTCATGCCTCACCTCATCAGTGCCGCTCGGGAGTATACCACGATTCAGGAAATTTGTGACGTGTGGAGAGAGGTCTTCGGCAGGTACACGGATCCGGGGTACTTCTAATGCGGAGTGTGCCTGCCTGCCGGCAGGCAGGGATTGTGGAATGCGGAACGGAAAATTAAATTCCGAATTCCGCACTCCGAATTCCGAATTTGGAAGCGGAGTTGAGTATGGCACGAAAAATTCGAATTCTCATTGCAAAACCTGGCTTGGATGGACACGATCGGGGAGCAAAAGTAATTGCGAGAGGATTCAGGGACGCCGGCTTTGAAGTGATCTATACAGGGCTCCATCAGACACCTGAGCAGATTGTGGCAGCAGCCATCCAGGAAGATGTGGACGCAATCGGTTTATCGAGCCTTGCGGGTGCCCATGACTATCTTTTCCCAAAGGTGATCGAACTTCTCAAGGAAAAAGGAGCAGAGGACATTACTGTCTTTGGAGGGGGAATTGTTCCTGAAGAGGATATGCCTGCCCTCACCAAAGCCGGGGTCAAAGTTATTTTCACTCCTGGGACTTCTATTGAACAAGCTACGAACTGGGTCCGCGAGAATATCAATCCCCGAGAATAAAATATAATGGTTGAGCTTCTGGATTGTATGTTGACAGCCAAAGTTTGTTAATCCAATGGGAATGAAAAGAAATCTGTGATTACGCGCTGAATAGCCGGATGAACTTGATGTAGAGGAGGTGATGAAGATGGACGTGATGGAAGCAGTTAAAGGGAGGCGAACCATCCGAAAATACAAGACTGATCCTGTCCCTGATGAGGTACTTCAAACTGTATTGGAAGCGGTGAGATGGGCTCCTTCTTGGGGAAATACGCAGTGCTGGGAAGTGGTCGCTGTCAAAGATCCGAAAGTAAAGTCCGAGTTGGCAACAACCCTTCACAAACTTAACCCATCCATCTCGGCAATAACCGATGCGCCGATTGTTCTTGTCCTGTGTGGTCGGAAGGGAGTGTCCGGGGTTTATCAAGGGAAAGCCAGAACAGTGAGAGGGGATTGGTTGATGTTTGATACCGGCCTTGCCATGCAAAACCTTTGTTTGGTTGCTTATTCCCTGGGGTTAGGGACAGTGATCGTCGGATTGTTCGACCATAGAAAAGCGGAAGAGATCTTGGGGGTTCCTCAAGAAGTAGATGTGGTGGCTATGACCCCCCTTGGATATCCTGCTGTAGAGGGAAGCACTTCCAAAAGGAAAGAATGTTCAGAGTTTGTTTTTTTTGACAAATATCGTAAATAGAAATGGCCCCTCCGGCCCAACTAAGGGAGAGGCCCTGTTTGACTTTCAAGAATACTCGTGAATGGGGAGTCTTATGAAGAAAAGGAAACCTAATCTTGAGAAGTAAAGAAATAATCGAGTTTTGCATAAAAGAAGGGGCGGATCTAGTAGGTGTTGCAAAGACTGAAGATTTGGCTGAAACCCATCCTCCCCGTTCGGCAGACAGTCTTTTACCTGATGCCAAAGCAATTGTTGTCTTCGCCTTAAAGCATTCGGATGCAGCTTTAGATTGTCCCAGTAATATCAGGATGAGTATCAATGATACTCTAGCTATATACCACGAACTTAGTCGGCTCGGGTATCGACTATGCCGATTATTAGAGAAGAAGGGGTTTCGGGCTGTGGCAATACCTCCTTTTAATCCAATAGAAATGAGTGAACAAACTAAGGGGTTGGTAGGAGACATATCTTTACGGCATGCAGCGGTCTCTGCGGGTCTGGGGTACATTGGAAGGAATAATCTTTTGATTACTCCATTATTTGGTCCCAGGGTTCGATTGGCGGCAGTTATTACTGATGCCGATTTAAGGTCTACTTCAAGGTCTGCTGACGCGAATTGCAGCACATGTTCAGTTTGTATCGAAAAGCGTCCGGGGGGAGCTATTTCGCATCAGGGTGTTGATCTTCGCTTGTGCACAAGAGTGCTGAACGGGAGAGCTGGCTTAGGTTCCATGATTAGATTTCTTTCAGAACTCATAGATAAACCGAAAGAAGAAATAAAGAAGATGATTCGGTCTCCTCAGGTATGGGATTTTCATCAAGCATTACGAGTTGGCGTCTCGTATGGCTGCGATATTTGTGTGAGTAGCTGTCCTCGAGGGAAAAGGAAGTGAGAAGCCCGAGAGAACAGTAGCGAATGATGTGGCTCTAGTTTGACAGAAAAAATAGTTTCAATTGTGTCAGTTCTATTAACTGAATACATGCCAAATCAAAAATTTGGAGGTCTTTATGAGTTACAAAAATATTATTTGGGACAAAGAGGGGAAGATGTGTCACATAACCTTAAATCGTCCCGAAAAGCTAAATGCTCTTAGTAGGGCTTTGATGCTGGAGCTGGATGATGGCATCACAAAAGCAGACGGTGACCCTGATGTCAGCGTAATCATTCTCAAAGGAGCAGGTAGAGCCTTCTGTGCAGGTTATGACTTAGATCCTTCGGAAAGTCAACAAGAGGATGTTATTGGAAATCCTGCTCTTGACAGAAAAGTTCTTACAGAAACTCAGCGGCACTGGTGGAAGATTTGGGATTGCAGCAAGCCCGTGATAGCCCAGATTCACGGTTATTGCTTGGCAGGTGGAACAGAATTGGCTATGATGTGTGACCTGGTTGTTGCAACTGAAGATATAAGAATTGGATACCCACCCCTCCGCGATATGGGGTCGCCTGTGACCCCTATATGGCCTTGGTTGGTTGGGGCAAGATGGGCTAAAATTCTTTATTTCACCGGCGACACGATTGACGGTAAGACGGCAGAAACTATCGGCATGATTAACTTTGCTGTTCCCTCGGAAAAATTAGAGCAGGCTGTAAAGTTGTTGGCAGAAAGATTAGCAAAAGTCCCTGTGGACCTATTGATGCTCCACAAGACTCAGGTCAACCGGGCCTTTGAAGTGATGGGAATAAGAGCTGCTCTGGCCTCAGGCCCTGAACTTGATGCCATAGGTCATTCCTCTAAAGGTGGTCAAGGGGGTTTTTTTATCCCGGCAAGAGAGAAAGGAGTGAAGTGGGTTTTAGAGAAGAGGGCCAAGTTGTTTGAAGGGAATTTCTTTGACATGATTCAGAACCTGAAGAAGAAATAAAGGAACACCCTAGACCTTATGCTCAACATAGGCCGTTATTTCCACTGCTTGTCAAGGGAACTTTGGAATGAGGGTTTGAACTGACATGGTGAGCGAAAACCATGAGGAGAAACCGCTGTGAACTACAGTAAATATGGTGACGATTTCAGAGTAGGGGATGTGTATAGAACAAGTGCTATAACTGTAACCGAAACCCATGTCGTGAATTGGGCTGGTTTAACGATGGACTTTTATGCGCTCCATATGGACAAGGAGTACGCAGCCAAAACTTCATTTGGCGAAAGAATTGTACATGGTCCTTTGGTTTTTGCATTAGCTTCCGGACTTGTGAGCCTCGCTGGCTTTGGGGGAGATTGTTTTCTAGCTTGGCTCGGAACCGAAAGCATAAGGATGCTTGCACCTGTTAAGATCGGTGATACGATCACAGTGACTGTGGAGGTCATAGATAAACAACAAACAAGCAGTCCTGATAAGGGTATCCAGATTTGGCGTTATAATGTCAAAAACCAAAAAGATGAGACGGTCATGGTTTTTGATTGCAAGCTGATGCTCCGCATGAGGGTATGATTCATTAATAAAACCGACGAAATTGTTTGGGATTGTCAAGATTGAATCCTTTTGATGTATCAGGAAACATCAGCACTGGACAAAGAACGTCTGTATAACGTCCTCACAATAGAGAATGGCTGTGTTTTCCTTACGGAGAATATCATGACGAGAGAGCAAAAGAAAGGAGTCATTAAATGTAAGAACACAAAGACGGCAGCCCATGTTATTAATGGAACAATTTTGAGATAAGATTTCGACTTCTTAAGAACGGAGGATTTTAAAATGGAATTTGAGCAAATCAAATATGAGGTGAGTAAACAGATTTTAACAATTACTCTTAACAGGCCAGAAAAGCTCAATGGCTTTACACCTGTTATGTCGAATGAACTCAAAGAGGCTTTCAACGAAGCGGATAGCGATGATGAGGTGCGTGTTGTCATTGTGACGGGTGCAGGGAGGGCTTTTTGTGCAGGAGACGACATAAGCAGTGGCGGTTTTGAAGAGATATTACAAAGCAACAAAACTCTTGAGGAATATCGGGACATCGGAGGGAACGTCGTTCTGAGGATTTATGACATGAAGAAGCCGGTGATCGCAGCGATCAATGGTCATGCCGTCGGCGTCGGTATTACGATGACCCTACCCATGGACCTCCGCATTCTTTCGGACAAGTCAAAAGTGGGATTTGTCTTCACAAGGCGGGGACTTACACTCGAGGCATGCGCAAGCTGGTTTTTGCCTCGGATTGTGGGAATGACCCGTGCTTCGGAATGGGTTCTGACGGGGAGAGTCTTCTCTGCCCAGGAGGCATACGAAGGTAATCTGGTGAGCAGGGTGGTACCGCCCGAAGATGTGCTCAAAACAGCGCAAGAAATTGCGAGAGAGATTATTGACAACACTTCCTCTGTCGGGGTTGCCCTCACGCGCCAGCTGCTGTGGCGGATGCTGGGAGCGGATCATCCCATGGAGGCCCATAAGATGGATTCCAAGTGCGTCTACTACATGGGGAGATCTGTGGACGCCAAGGAAGGGGTGAAATCTTTTCTTCAAAAAAGGACACCAATCTTTAAACTAAAGCTAAGCAAAGATATGCCAGCATTTTATCCTTGGTGGAAGGATCGTACGTTTTAATGAGTACTACAACATCAGTAAGGTACCGCGAAGCGGAGCTATGGGATATTAGAATTCAAAATTCATTTGCTCTTGTTGCTACTCATCGGCATACTTATCAGTAGGCTACTGGCCGGTTGGAAAATCAAATTGCTATACCAGGGCGTGGACATTATTACTGTCTGCTTGTATTTCATATTCTCACTAAGCGGTGCGATTGCCTTGCTGCCTTTCTTGCAAATACTTCCGTAGGCATTGCTAATAAGTTGGAGCTGAAATCTGAATTTACTGGATGTTAATGGGGGAAATTAGAATGAGAACAAGAATGACAAAAATGCTGGGAATAAAGTTCCCTATCATGATGGCTGGGATGAGCTTTGTTGCCGAGCCAAACCTTGTTGCCGCAGTTTGTAACGCTGGGGGGTTGGGATTGTTGGCAACGGGCCCCTACACACCTCACCGGACTCGAGAAGCCATCCGGGAAGTCAGACATTTGACCGACAAGCCTTTCGGGTGTAATGTAACGCTTTTGCTCCCAAATTCCAGGGAAAATGTGGAGGTATGTCTCGAAGAGAAAGTGCCTGTGATCAATTGGTCCCTGGGAAAGGCGGATTGGATTATCAAGGCAGCTCATGAATATGGAGGTAAGGTATTTGGCACCGTGGTTTTTTCCAAACATGCTCTTAGGGCAGAGAAAGACGGTGCAGATGGTGTCGTTATTACGGGCTACGAGGCAGCGGCTCACGGAGGTGATGTCACCTCCATGGTGTTAATCCCAATCATAGCGAAACAGCTAAAGATCCCAGTGATAGCGGCTGGAGGGTTTGCTACCGGAAGAGGACTCGCCGCGGCACTCGTATTGGGGGCTGAAGGCGTTTCCATAGGCACTCGGTTTGCGCTGACGAAAGAGAGTCCAGTCAATCAACAGATGCAGGCTCTTTGTTTGAAGGCCAGTGAATTAGATACTTTGTACTCCGATAAATTTGATGGCGTTCCCACTAGGGTACTGAAGACTAAGACTGCCGAAATCGTTTCTCAAAGCTTCGGGTTTAACCCCGTGAGGGCGTTTAGAAGTGGGGCAGCAATAAGCCGTATGCTCGAAGTGCCGTTTTGGAAACTCCTGCTGAGTGGTTTAAAGACGTCTAAAAACGTTTCCGGCTTGGCTCGGCTGGCAGGAGGCATTGCCAGTCTTCGCAGGGCGATTGAGAACGGCGATGATGAACATGGATTCCTAGTCATAGGACAGGCTATTGGCATGATTGACAAACAGCTGGCCGTTAAAGAGGTCATCGATTCGATAGTGGCAGAAGCCAAGGAAGTATTGAAAGAAGCAGGAAGAAAGATAGTAGACTGATCCACCATAAGATTGGAAAAACATATGAAAGCACAGTGTTTTCCAGATCAGCCGAGAGTTCTAGGGTCATCTATTGAAATCATTGACATTTTGCACCCCTGTAGGGCCATCTATCCGTGATGAAAAGTCTGAGATTCGAGGAGGGATTCTATGGAATTCCAAAATCTGTTGCTAGAAAAAAGTGGGTATATTGCTACAATAATTTTAAACCGTCCAGAAAGCCTAAATGCTCTCAACATCTCCCTTGCTGGGGAACTTCTGGATGCAGTAGAAGACTGCAGTCGTGATGATAATATCCGCGTTGTTGTCCTAAAAGGTACAGGGAGAGCCTTTTGCGCCGGGGGGGATATTAAGGGGATGAAAGATTCTTTAAGGGAAGACCCAACTTTGTTTTTAAAAAAACTTACGCGACTCGCCCATGGCGTCGTATTGGCTATTCGGGAATTAAGAAAACCTGTCATTGCAGAGGTCCAAGGGATGGCGAGCGGCGCAGGGTTCAGCTTGGTTCTTGCTTGTGATTTTGTTGTGGCTTCAAAGAGCGCAAGATTTAATCTGGCATATTTGAACATTGGGTTAAGCCCAGATTTAGGAAGCAGTTTCGTTCTTCCCAAATTGATTGGTCTCCAGAGAACAAATGAACTCTTCTTTACAGCGAGAATGGTAGATCCCGAAGAGGGATTAAGATTAGGATTTATCAACCAGGTCGTGGCAGATGAAGAAATAGATAAGAAAACTGCAGAATTGGCGAAATACTTATCTCAAAGACCTCCCTTGGCGATGGCCAAGACGAAGGAATTGATTAACCGAAGCCTGTTTTTAGGAATAGAATCCCAATTAGAAATGGAAAGGACAAGAATCAGTGAGAGTGGAGGGACAGAGGATTTCAGAGAAGGGCTAGGTGCTTTTTTTGAAAAGAGAACCCCGTCATTTAAAGGGAAATAAAGATAGTGTCCGCTCGAGAAGGCATTGACTAGGAAAACCTCCTCAGTCTCCTCTTGGGTGTGGTATTTATCGATTGTAAATCAAATGGAGCGTCCCTCTGTTGGGTAATAACAGCTGAATCGAATTTGGGACATGGAGCGCATACGGACGGCACGGAACGAAAATTTCTACCCAAATCAATGAGGAGACAGCCATTAACTTTTTTGAAAAGGGTGAGAGGTCACCGAGATCGATGAGGGGACACGGGAAATCCGGAAGAATACAATTGCGAGTTATCTGATAGACAAAAACAAATAGGTTCAACTTCTTTCAGAATGAGAACGGAGGGACGCCGATGGCTAGGGACTATGTTCATTATGCCGTTGAGGACGGCATTGCTGTTGTAACGATCAATCATCCTCCGGTGAATGCTATTGATAAAAAGATGGTTTCAGAATTGGAGCAAACAATTGATGAATTAGAGAAGGACTCCCAGGCAAAGATCATCATTCTGACGGGAGCTGGAGATAAGGCATTTATTGCTGGAGCGGATATTCCTATATTTTCTGATTTGAATAAGGCAAGCGCTGAAAAGTTTGCACTTTCGATTCAATCGGTTCTGTTTAAGATCGAGGAATCCCAAAAGGTGGTTATCTGTGCCATCAATGGCCTTGCCCTGGGAGGAGGGTGTGAAGTGGCTATGGCCTGCGACATACGAATTGCATCAGAGAAGGCGAAGTTTGCTCAACCAGAAGTAAATCTGGGAGTAATCCCTGGTGCTGGAGGAACTCAGAGACTTCCAAGACTAGTGGGAAAAGGTAGGGCCATGGAGTTAGTCTTCACGGGCGATATGATCAGTGCTGAAGAAGCAAAAGCGATTGGATTGGTTAATCGTGTTGTCTCGCCAGAGTATTTGATGAATGAGGCAATAAAAATGGCAAAGAAGATCTTAACTAAAGGGCCCGTTGCCATATCTAGCTCCAAAAGAGCCATTCGTGAAGGACTTGAAATAGGACTAAAAGAAGGAATGAGGCTGGAGGCAAAATTATTTGGTGAGCTTATTGAAACATCCGATGTGAGGGAAGGGGTGAGGGCTTTTCTTGAGAAACGAGCACCTCATTTTGAGGGGCGTTAGGAATGAACCACTCCCTGGACTAAAGCCCAGGGAGTGGTTCATTGGGTTACAAATAGATTCCTTTGGAGGTCAATTTTCCGAAAAGACCGTAGTCGTTATATTCGTGATCGTCAAAAGTGCATACCTTTGAGGTCGGATTTTTTGACTCTCTGCACATCGATGAGCTTTCCTTCGCATCAGAATGTGATTTTTCATATCATTGAGTTTCAGACCATATCCGTGAGAAAAATGGCTCAAAAAAATATTCCCGGAAAAAATGTCCTATGTGCACTTTTGAAGTCTGAATGACAGAATAGGCATATTATGTTGAAATAGTATTTCAAATTCTGTATTTTTTTCAAAGAGGGTTATGTAATGAAAACTATTGCCAATCTGAAAAAATTTATGGAGCCTGAGTCAGTGGCCTTGATTGGGATTTCAAGCAGGGTAGGGAAAGGGTCATTGAATATTTTGGAAAATCTTAAAGGATTGGGTTTTGCTGGTCACGTCTTTCCCGTCAATCCAAACATAAAAGAGCTATTAGGGCAAAAAGTGTTTCCGAATGTTTTGGCGATTTCAGACCCTATTGATTTGGCTGTCATCATAACCCCCCGCCAGACCGTGCCTCATGTATTGGAGCAATGTGTCCAAAGGGGGATCGATTCGGTATTGATCGTCAGCCAAGGGTTTGCTGAAGCTGATGGGGAAGGCAAAGAGCTTCAGTCAAGGATTGACGAGACGGTAGTAAAATCTGGAATAAATGTTCTTGGTCCAAACTCTATTGGTGTCATCAATCATTTTATTTCTTTCTCCACTTCTTTCGTCCCTATTAGAAAGGAAGAGAGTCCCATTGGCCTCATCTCACAATCAGGAGGGTTTCTAGAGGGATTTTCGCAATTCAAGATCGGCAAGGGGATTGATCTTGGCAATACCTGTGATGTTGATTTTGCCGATGCGTTAGCCTATTTCGAAGAGGATCCCCAAATTCGAATGATCGGGCTTTATGTTGAAAGTATCAAAAATGGAGAAGAATTCTTGGAAGTGGCAAGCAGGGTTGCTCGTAAGAAATTGATCTTAGCCCTGAGGGCAGGGAGGAGCAAGAAGGGAGCGGAGGCCATATCATCCCATAGCGCCTCTTTGGCAGGGGAGGAGGCCGTCTTTGAGGCCGTTTTCAGAAAGACTGGAATTATCCATATCAAAGATGTGGAAGAATTTGGAGACATTTCCAAAGCTTTCCTGAGCCTTCCTCCTGTAAAAGGAGACCGTATCGGCATTATTACTCCGACAGGAGCTGGGGGAATATTGGTTCTGGATGCCTGTGAGGAATGTGGATTGAAACTCGCCACCTTTTCTGAGGAGAATGTCAATCAATTCAAAAGCTTATTTCTTCCCTGGCAAAAGATGAGTAATCCCCTCGATATTATGCCGGGAGCTTTCGCCCATGGGTATAAGCACGTCTATGCTAAGGCATTGGAGGCCCTATGTAATGATCCAGAGGTAGATATCGTCTTCTGCGTCTTAGGAGAACCCACCCTTAAGACCGTAGCCGACTTGGCTAAACGTTACCCTGAAAAGCCGGTAGTCGCGTGGACCATCGGTCAGCCCATTGATACTTATCGCAAAGCTACGGCTGTAGCCGACTATTACAGTCCTGAGAGAAGCGTCCGGTCTCTTGAGGTCCTTGTTAAGCGCAATAAATTTCTCATGAAATCCGCGGAAGAAAAAAAGACATTTCCCATAAATAATAGATTAGTGGAAAAGGTTCTAAAAACGGCGAAGAGGCGTGGCAAAAGGCTATTGTCGAGTGAGGCCTTTTCTCTTCTGCGGGCTTGTGGAATTCCAACTGCACCTTTCAAGATGGTACAGACGAAGAAGCAAGCTGTAGAGGCGGCAGAGGCCTTGGAATATCCAGTGGTTCTTAAGATTTGCTCCCCTGAAATCCTCCATAAATCGGATGTCTCCGGCGTAAGAATAGGCATTAGAAATTCAAAGGAGTTAAGATCTCATTATGAAGACATGATGTCCGAAGTCTTTCATCGAGTCCCTCAGGCAACGATCAAAGGAGTAATGATTCAAAGAATGGTAACAGAAGGGAGAGAGTTGATCCTGGGAGCCAAAAGAGACCCTCAGTTTGGACCTGTGGTCATTTTTGGCTGGGGTGGGGTTTATACGGAATTATTGAAAGATTTCTCCTGCGGGATTCCTCCCATGACGCTTAAGGAGGCTGAAGAAATGATTTCATTCACGAAGGTATCAAGAATCTTGGGAGGTTTTCGAGGCGAGCCTCCCTCGGATCGGGTTTTTATAGAGGAGTGCGTCCTCCTACTCTCCCAACTTGTCTCTGAATTTCCAGAGATTACGGAGTTAGACATAAATCCATTGAAAGTATTCCCCAAGGGTGGTGTTGCTATAGATGTCAGAGCTGTCGTTGCTTAGATCAGTTTCCAGGTGTATCTCACGCCTGTTGGAATCCACAACCTACCTATCCACTCTTTCGGCTACTGGAGGTTCGTAGATTCATTAAGTGAGACAACCTCTTGCTTGATCGTTTGCAGGATCTACCCCGCCCCCCTGGGTTGTTATAAGAGGCCGAGATCTATTTAGACTGAATGTGCGTGAAAAATGTCTTGCATTAATGTTTGGGCAAGATAAAATGTTTGTCAGAATTTCATTTTAGGTTTGTCCCTTGACATATCAAAGAGTTAGGTTAAGGAACAATGCAAAAACGCACGCCTCGGCACGTTACTATTTCATCTACAGGGGATTCTCTTACCAATTTTGGTGGCATCTATTTACTGCAATCCTTCTTCAAACAATTGAAGTTACGAAAACAGTTAGGCATTATCTTCACTGCAACCAGCGCAACAATCGTTACAGCGTCGCAGACGAGATGTTGGCATTGATTTACCCTATTATCTTAGGTTGGGAAGGATCGAGACGTCCTACCTCTTAAAACACAATGGTGTCTTCCAATCTCCTACAGGGCTACCCACCTATCCCAATCCAACTGCTTTGAGGCACTTCCTTCTTGGATAACACCCTTGACCTTATCCAAGCTGAGGAGACTGCACGACCGCTTGGGTGTTTGTGGTGGCAAAAGGTTTATTGGAAGGGGCGAGTAGTCTGGTTGCCAGGGTTTTTCGTGTCCGTGGTTGAACTGAATGAAAAACAGGTTGTAGCCTATGTGAAATGGCAAGCGCATCAGAATTCAGGTCAAGCGAAAGCTTGAATTGCTGCCAAAAGTGCCACGGGCTCTGCCCATGGGTATCTACATTTAAAGAAAGGAGAAATGAGGTGAAGTTGAAGGGGAAGATAGCGGTAGTAACTGGAGCGAGTCGAGGATTGGGTAAGGCAATGGCCATTGAGCTAGCTCGTGCTGGAGCCTCGGTGGCGGTGGCGGCCCGGACCGTGGAAGCTGGACAGAGTTCGCTACCGGGAACTATTCATGAAACAGTGAAAGAGATCGAGAAACTGGGCGGTAAAGCGATTGCGGTGCGGTGCGACATTACTAAAGAACAGGATGTTGTTGATCTGATTGAAAAAGTTGACGCCCAATATGGGCATATAGACATACTCATCAACAACGCTGGAATTACCACTACTGAGTTCTTCATCGAACTACCGGTCAGAAAATGGGACTTAGTGATGGGTGTCAACTTAAGAGGAACGTTTCTATGTACTAAGGCTGTATTGACTCAGATGGTCAAGCGAAGAAGCGGCAATATTATTAACCTCTCATCGGTGGCGGCGAAGACAATAAAATTCAATATAGCTTACGGAGTGAGTAAGGCAGCCATAGATCGATTTACCCTTGGGTTAGCCAAGGAGATGAAAAGACACAATATAGCGGTCAATGCGCTCTGTCCTGATTCTACGGTGACTGAGGGAATAAAGGCTCACCTGCCACATGCGGACACGAGGGGCTGGCAATTACCCCAGATGTGGGGAAAATATGCAGTCCTAGTAGCGGCTCAAGAGGCTGAAAGCCTGACAGGCACGATACTAGATGAGTCGGCATTAAAGAAAATTTTCGGCACTGTTTAATAGCTATTCCGTAATTGATTTCGACGAGATAGGCAGTATTATGCCTCATAAATAAGTTTTCGCGCTTTTGCTTGCGGGGGAGAGCTGTGCAATGGACTTAATGCGTAAGGCCTTCGGCGCCAAGCTCACCTGAGTTGGTTCCTGACGACCAGGCAACTGCTCTTCCAAGCACCAATGCGAATCGTTTCGATGAAACCACCCATGACGATCGTTATACGCCACCAGAAGAATCCCATAGCGCATAACCCCCTCTCAAGTATTTTAGGAGTAGGTCTTGAATTTTTAAATTTGGCATACTTTTCCAGGAGGAATTAGAAATGAAAAGATTTTTTTATCCCGAGCGGGTAGCGATTATCGGAGTCTCAGGAACTCCTACCAACTTAGGGAGACTTATTATTCAGAACTTGATCGAATTTGGATTTGAGGGATCCTACTACGCTGTAGGAATGAAATCGGGAAGCGTTTTTGGGAAACCCATATACCCGTCTGTCCTGGATGTCCCTGACGAGCTTGATCTAGCGATGATCTTGGTGAGAGCTGAACAGGTCCCTCTCGTTGCAGAAGAGTGCGGTCGAAAAGGAATCAAAAGACTGGTGATAAGCACAGCGGGGTTCTCAGAGTACCGGCGTGAGAAGAAGGGTCTGGAAAACCAACTTTTAGAGATATGTGAAAGGTATGGAATTCGATTTATTGGGCCGAACTGTATGGCCGTTGTCAATATGGAGAATGGACTTTGCCTCCCGTTTGTCCTTAGCCGTAAGGCCGACTGGCAAAAGGGACCTGTGGGCATCGTTGCGCAGAGCGGAAACTGGGCCATGCAGTCATCCCAGTATCTTTCGTATGCGAAAATAGGTGTCAACAAGGTAGCAAGTATTGGGAATAAACTTAATGTAGATGAAGTCGATCTGTTGGAATACTATTTGGAAGATCCGCAAACCGAAATCATATGCCTTTATTTAGAAGGCCTCTCAAGGGCTAGGAAACTATTTGAATTGGCTTGCTCCGCTAACAAACCGCTCATTATACATAAGTCGAATATTTCATCTTTGAGCCATGGCATTGCCCAATCTCATACATCCTCCCTGGCCAGTGATGAAAAAGTGGTAAATTCTGCTTTTAAGCAGGCTGGGATTATCCACGTAGGCAGTTTGGAGGAAATGCTTGACTGTGTAAAGGTTCTCCTTTTGCCCCCTCTCAGAGGAAATAGATTGGTCAGTATTTCAACAACCGGCGGACAATCCGTTATCATTGCCGACGAATGCCAGCAAAATGGTTTTACACTTCCTCCTCTTCCTCAAACCTTCTACGACTGGTTGCAGAGTAATGGAAGAGCGAAGATCATCACTTTGACCAACCCCTTGGACCTAGGTGACATATACGATATAAATGTCTTTATTCAAGCAATCGAAAAGCTACAGGGGCTTTCGAAGATAGATGGTATTTTTTATAACCTGTCATATTCTATCGGATGGGAAAAAAGCATAAACCAACCGTATCAAAAATTGTTCGACTACTGCAGCCAGGTAAACAAGCATTCAAGAATACCTATTATTATAAGGTTAAGTTGCGATCATCCAATTGCATTGCTTGAGTCGAATAAAAGTTTATCCGTCCCTTTCTTTGAATCGCTCCCGGGTGCTTTTAAGGCCATGAGAAAGGTTTTGGATGCCCAACAGGTTAAACCCCTCTGAAGACCTGTAGCTGATACAGATATTGATGCCTCCGGTGAAATAGCCTCAGTTCTTAGGAAAGCCACCGAACAAAATAAAATCTTCCTCAATTATGAAGGATACCAGATATTAGAAGCACTGAGGATTCCCACTGTAAAGCAGCACTATCTTTCCAGGAATGGGGCGAAAATGATAGATGAAATAAAAGTCAATTTTCCTGTTGTTTTAAAAGCGGTCGGGGAGAACCTAGCTCATAAGTCCGAAGTTGGAGGTGTGCGTTTAGATCTAAAGGATCAAAAGGAATTAGTAGACGCCTTTGCTATCGTGACCTCAGACAATCGTCTTTTTTCAGCCCATGGATTCTTAATTCAAGAGATGATTGCCGGCGGAACGGAGATGATTGTTGGCGCAAAACGTGATCCTCAGTTTGGACCTGTGGTGATGGTGGGCTTAGGGGCGTTCTGGTTGAATTCCTTTCCGACATCATTCTTGCCCTCGCGCCCATCGATCTTAGGATGGCAAGACGCATGGTTGAATCCCTGAGGGGATATCAGTTACTGAAGGGATATCGAGGCACACTTCCGGCAGACGTGGATTCTCTATGTGAGATTCTTAAACGGACTTCGGATGCTATGGTAAATTTTCCTGTTATCAGCGAGATCGACTTCAATCCTGTGAAAGTCCTTGCTCAGGGAGAGGGATCTGTGGTGATTGACTGCAAGCTTTTTTGAATCCTTCTGCAGACCTTTAACAAGGATTTACGCGGGAGGAATAAAATATGCATGGTGAATCGGTTGCTATGCACTGGAAGAGCAGAGAGAAATTTGTCTTACATATTTTTCTTTGTAATCTTAGCTATCCTATTGATTCTTAATTCAGAGGGCGTCGGAAGGAGTCCTCAGGAAAGGAATTATTGACCCCTAGAAGATCAATTCTTCTCTTTAAAGTGAAATAGTTAGTAGGATTTCTCCAACCTGCTATTTGAGGTCAGCAGCCCAATGTTGTTTATCCGATAATAGCCAATTGCTGCATCCGAAGAAACCTAACTGTTTCCGGTACAAAGATACAAGGTAACGATCAATCCAAACTAAATGGGACAATTGCCACCCTCCATTTTCATTGGGGTTGTGTTTAGGCAAAAATCTCTCCAGGATGACCCTGCGTTCAACAGTCAAGTGCAACAGATGAGTTCAGGATTTCATTAGGTGTTCGGTAATTGAACCGATTTCGAGGTCTCCTGTTGCGTGAGGTTTTAACTCGCTTCACTTGTTCTTTAGAGGCTAAAGCAAAAGCCGGTTTCTTTGGAGAAAAGCGTCTAATCATGTAGGCGATATCGAAAACAAACCCAGGAGGGATATCGGTAGGTGACAACTTTTCAGACTTTACAGGTACCTTCACCTTTCATTCTTAGAGGAGAATTACGATTGTAACATGAAGTTTTACTGCCTCTCGTCAAGGTATTTCTATATGCCATCCTCTGAAGACGAATAAAATACAAATTGTATATATCATTTAAGAATGAAAAGGGCAATAAAAGGGTAAAGCTGACTGGATATAGTCCATATCACTTTTAGGTCACTTCCCAGTATCGCCTACATATATATCAGCCCTATGGCATTCTCCATGGAAGCCTTTTCCCAGCTATGGAAGGGCTCGCAGAAGTAGGATGGTACCAACTTTATAAGAGCGTGTTGAATACGCCTCTCTGGAAAATTTCCTCATCAATTCTAAGTAAATTCATCCTAAAAAGCTAATGATTTCAGGGACATTTCAAAAAGTTTCGATTGTTTTTTGGACAGTGGTGAAATAGCAGAAAAATTTTTGCTTGACATTTGATTAAGTTTATGATTAATAATTTCATCAGAAATGGCGAAGCGAAGCGGGGAGACCGTTGAAGAGATACGTGATAAACTAAAGAGAATGTTTTCCTTAAATATGCTTGTCCCAGGCCAAAGACTTGTTTATCGTGATCTCGCAGAAAAGCTAAATACAAGCACGACTCCAATCATTCAGGCACTTCGAGCCTTAGAACATTCAGGTCTCGTAAGACACGACCATAATAAAGGATACTATGTTGAAGAGATGACCATCAAAGAGGCAGAGGAGCTATTTCTGGCAAGAGAAGCTTTGGAAATTGTCCTGTTGCCTGACGTTGTTCAGAATCTGAATGAGGGTACGATTGGATCGATCCGACAGAGGGTCAAAGATTACCAATACACGCTGAGTCCTGACCACCGACGAGGGGCTGTACTCAGGGACGCTAAATTTCATCTCCTGATAGCAGAATGCGCTGGGAATAAGGTGATTTATAGTTTGCTTGAACAAATTTTTGAGCGGATTTCATTGAAGTATACCCCCGAGTATCAGTGGGAGTCCAGAGTCAAAGAGGTTATTAAGCAACACAAGGAAATACTCGAGGCCCTTTCTAAAGGGAAGGCGGCAGAAACCCAGAAGCTTATGAGGAGTCACATTAGGGAGGGACAGGATCACGTCATCGCTAGTCTCAAATCGGTCAAACAGATGGAGGGTGACGTGACCTGATGTTTTGGTAAATGGCAACTAACAAATAGATAAGCAGCCACCGGGGCAGATTATGCTTGAGCTACAGAAAGTTAGTAAGAATTTTGGAGGCGTTGCCGCTGTCAGTGGTGTTTCGATGAAGATTGAAAGAGGACAAATTCATGGTCTTATTGGTCCAAATGGAGCCGGAAAGACCACTGTGTTTAAATTAATTAGCAAAGTGTTGAAACCGAATGCGGGTAGAATAGTCTTTAACGGCGCCGTTATTACACATCTTCCTAGTTACCGAGTCAGCCTCGCGGGGATTGGCTACGTTTTCCAAGACAGTTTGCTGTTCAGTGACATGTCTTTATTTGAAAATATGTTAGTGAGTGGTTCCGCAACAGTAAATCATGGTTTACTGTCTTTGTTGCCCTTTTACCAGGTGGAAAAGGACCGGCAGCTTAAAGAAAAAGCTAGAGAAATCCTGGAGTTATTTGGTATGGACGCAAAAGCCGAGCTTCTACCGCAACACCTGTCGCATGGCGAAAAACGGCGGGCATTGATAGCTCGGGCCTTAATGAACGAAGCTTCTCTACTCTTGTTGGATGAGCCTTCAGCCGGTATGAATGCAACTGAACGAGAGAAGCTATCGAAGGATATTCTGGAAATCCGCAAACGAGGTTGTACCATTTTCATAATTGAGCACAATCTGAGACTAATTATGGGGATATGCGATTACATTTCTGTATTGAATTTTGGAAGGGTAATTAGCCAGGGTACCGCAAAAGAAGTATCAAATGATGAAGCTGTAATAGAGGCCTACATAGGAAAGAAGAATGACTAATCGAGAGGCCCTGTCAATTAATGATATTCATGTTAGATACGGAGATGCTGAAGTTCTGCGAGGTGTCAGTGTAAAGGTAAGCCTTGGTGAAACGGTTACGATAATAGGACCAAATGGAGCCGGAAAGACAACTCTTTTAAAAACTATTTCAGGGTTGATCCGACCGGTCCAAGGAACTGTCATGTTCGGTGACGAGTTAATTAACAGTAAGCCGGCCCATAAAATCCGACAAATGGGCATAATTCATGTACCAGAGGGTAGAGGCATTCTGTGGAATCTCTCAGTTCACGAGAATCTGTTAATGGGAGCTTTCGGTGAAGGAAGAAAAGAGCAAATTAAGATGGCGGGATCAATGTATGATCGTTTTCCAATACTAAGAGAAAGGCAAAATCAAGCAGGCGGTTCACTTTCAGGTGGAGAACAACAAATACTAGCGATTGCACGTGGATTAATGGGACAACCTCGTTGTTTTATGCTGGATGAGCCATCCTTGGGGTTGGCGCCGCTCATGGTGGCTGAAATATTTGGTATTTTAAGAAGTTTAAAGGAGGGAAGGACAACTCTATTGTTGGTTGAACAAAATGCGAGGCAGGCGCTGGATCTTGCGGAGAGAGCATATGTAATCGAACTGGGTGAAGTTGTACTGCACGGAACAACGGAGAAGGTATTGACTCATAAGGAAATCGTTGGAGCTTATTTAGGCTTGTAAGGCTCAATAGTAATTGGGGTCCTTTAATAAAATCCGAACAGGGTGCGTGGTCTAATTCCCATTTAGCGTTTATGTTGGAGATTGTGGAGAAAGAAGCATCATGAAACTTCTCGAACCCATAACTATTCGCGGGATGCTCTTGAAGAACCGGGTAGTCATGGCACCCATGGCGACACATCTCGGCCACAGAAACGAACGTGCAAGAGCCTATTATTTGGAGCGGGCCAAAGGGGGGGTAGGCAGTATTATTCTGGGTGGCTTCCCGATAGATGCTTTGAAGACAACCCATATTGCTCGGGGTTTATCTCACTGGCTCGTCGAGCCCATTCATGAGTACGGGGTGAAGATAGGTATCCAGCTTTGGCATGGGAATCAATATCCTACCTTTGGGGCACAAAACCCTGACTGGGTGGCTCCATCGCCAGGCACCCCGATCGGAGTCGCACCGTTGCTCAGAGGTTTTTACAAAGCCGAGTCGTGTCAGTGCAGAGAACTGACTGTGATGGAGATTCAGGAGATCGCCTCGCGCTACGGGGAGGCTGCACTCCGAGCCCGGCAAGCAGGCTTTGACTTTGTAGAACTTCATGGGTGTCACGGGCACAATCTTCCTTCTCAGTTCTTTTTCCCACTGGATAATCGTCGCCGAGATGAATATGGGGGTGACCTGGAGAGGCGGATGAGGTTCAACCTGGATGTGGCACGAACCATCCGGAAAGCGATAGGAGACGACTTTCCATTCTTCTGGCGCCTGTCAGCTGCTGATGATTGGCCCGGCGGCATTACTTTGCAGGACAGCGTTGAATTAGCCAAAAGTTTAGTGCTCGTTGGGGTGGATGTCATCGATGTTTCATTCGGGAATACAGTTGCCCATGATCCGACAGAATGGGGCAGTTGTCCTTCGGTTCCCCCCAAGAAAAAACCCAGGGGGACCTTTATCCCTCTGGCTGAGGCTATCAAGTCGCGCGTTGGAGTGCCAGTTATTGGGGTGGGACGGATCAATTCACATAAAATTGCCGAGGCTATTCTCGCCAGGGGCCTAGTTGACTTGATAGCACTCGGACGCCAGTTATTTTGTGATCCTTTCTGGACCCAAAAGGTCGAAGAGGGGCGATTTAGAGATATCCAGTTCTGTCGATCATGCAACGAGTGTTTGGACCGCTACTACGAAGGATCCCCGGTCACCTGTAAGTATAACTTGAGGCTTGGAAAAGAGTGGGAAATTCCGTGAGCTGCAGGAACCCCTCTCACCCCGATGGGAAAGGAAGATTGAGGGCCTCGGGGGAGAAGCGCAAACCTGTGTTCAACATCAAACTGGTACAAACAAGAAAGGAGAACGTATGAGTTCAAGTTCCACCAAAGTGGTCCCTGTCGTTGATGGGTTATTTACTTGGCCGTCTAAAAGTCCAAGACTCCTCGGAACACGGTGTATTTCCTGTGGAAGTTACTATTTTCCCCAAAAGATAAGTTGCAATAACCCAGATTGCAAAGAAAAGAAGGTAGAGCAGGTTAGTCTTGGTCCGCGAGGTAAGTTGTACAGCTATACTATTCAGTATTACCCTCCTCCTCCTCCATTCAGATTCAATGAACCGTTTATTCCCTATGGGATTGGGTTAGTTGAGTTGGCCGAAGGGATAAGAGTGGCTGGAATATTGACCACGAACAACCTTAATGAGATTAAAATTGGTATGGAGTTGGAGTTGGTGGTGGAAAATTTTTATCATGATGACGAAGGGAATGAATTTGTTACCTATAAATTCAGGCCGATCAGCTAAAAGGAGAGAAATATGAGAAAAGTCTGCATTTTAGGAACAGGCGAGCATCCATTTGGAAAATTTGAAAAAAAGAGTGTACTGGAAATGATTATGGAAGCAGCTAATAAGGCGATGAATGATGCGGGCGTGGAATGGAAGGATATCGGAGGAATTGGAGCTGCGAGCTCTCGCTTTTCCGGTGGGATGGGGTGGGGATTAACAGCTAACGAGTTGCAACAAGCAATAGCTTTGAACGGGGCGCCTGTGGTTAATTGTTCTGGGGCTTGTGCTTCTGGTGGCTATGCCTTGCATGCTGCTTACGATATGGTAGCTTATGGGGTTTGCGACATAGCCATAGCTATAAGTGGGGAAAAAATGCCCAAGGGCTTCATACCTAGGACCCCGGGAGCAGCCGAAGATATTACTGATGTTGATTACCTTCGGTGGAAAGCTATTGGTATGCCTAATCCCGCGTATTGGGCGATGGAGGCTTGCCGCAGGATGGAGGATTTCGGCACCACTGAAGAGCATTACGCAAAAGTTGCTGTCAAGGCTCACAAAATAGGAGCGCAGAATCCTTACGCTAGATATCATCAAGTTCTTAGTCTGGAAGAGGTACTTAACTCCAACATGGTCAGTTACCCTCTTCGTTTGTTTGAGATTTGTGCTGTGAGTGATGGTGCTGCTGCTATTGTTTTGGGTTCAACTAAAGAAGCGCGCAAGCGCACGACCAAGCCGTTGTTTGTAGCTGCCGCTGCCATGACAACCGGAAGGTTTGGAGACCCACAAATACGAATCCCAGAGATATCTACTACTTACAAGGCGGACGGCCGCTATTATAGTGAGGTAGTTCTCGCAGTGGAGAAAGCTTATGAAATGGCTGGCGTTGGTCCCAAAGACATAAGCTTTGTTGAGATCCAAGATAACTCTTCATTTCAAGAGTTAGCCTGGCCCGAGCTTTTTGGATTGATGAAACCTGGGGAAGGGGATTGGTTCTTGGATCATGGCGAAACCGACATCAATGGTAAGCTGCCTATTAATCCCAGCGGCGGTTTTCTCTCATTTGGAGAGGCAACCACAGCTATGGGAATATGGCAGGTATGTGAACTTGCGACCCAGCTGAGAGGGAAGGCAGGTCCCAGGCAGGTGAGGAATCCTAAAGTTGGAATGGCCGTGACACTGGGTCTAGGAGCCAATGGTACGGCTGTAATACTGAAGCTGTAATTCTAAGTAAGCGAGTTCAGATTCGATTGGGAGGTGTGGGGCCGTGGAGCGACCAAGTAACAAAGCCATAAAATTGTATGTGTTGGAGTTAGGTTGTGTGGCTAATGACCTGGCGTGGATTGTCAACAACCCTAATCCAGGTTCTCTTAAGCATCCTAATAAAGCTAGCGTGTGGTATCAAACACCGATCCTGGCATTTCTGGTAATACATCCGCAGGGGATACTACTCTACGACACGGGTTGTAATGCAGAAATTTTGGACCAACGGCCACCGAATCTCAAAAACTTATTCCCATTTTATAGCACCGAGGCTGAACGCCTGGAGAATAGACTTTCAGAAGTCGGGCTGCAATGCAAAGATGTAAATATCGTTGTAGCCTCTCACATGCATTTTGACCATGCTGGAAATTTACATCTGTTCAAAGATAAAAGGATCTTAGTTCCTAAGGATGATTTTACTCGCGGATTAGTCACGACTCACAGCGACCCCAAATATACGGGGGCATATCTCAAAAGCAGCTTCGATATAGAAGGCATGCACTACGAGTTGCTGGAAGAAGATATGGAAATTTTGCCCGGTATCGAGTTAGTAATCCTTGAAGGACATGTTCCCAGCTTATTGGGGTTAGTAGTGCACCTGAAGGAGAGTGGAACTGTCATCTGCCCTTCCGATGCGATTCCACTAAGGATGAATTACGGACCGCCTCCTCGGTTGCCGGGGGCGGTATATGATTCTTTGGGTTTTGAACGGACAATTAAGAAAGTTCGTAAGTTGCAGAAAGCGTACAATGCGCAGATTTTTTATTCACACGATAAAGACCAATACGAAAAAGAGTTGGTTAGATCGTCTTTTTATAGTTGAATTTAAAGTGTCAGCCTCGATATTGAAAGGGAGGTGCTGAAGGAATGAGACTTGCGAACAAAGTGGGGATAATCACCGGAAGTGGCATGGGGATAGGCCGTGCTGAAGCGATCGTTTTTGCTAAGGAAGGCGCAACAGTCATAGTGAATGACTTGAACGCTGCCGCAGGCGAAGAGACAGTGGCTCTAATCAAACGAGAAGGAGGGAATGCTTCATTTTTTCTGGCTGATGTGTCAAAAGCATCTGAGGTAGAAAAATTAGTACAATTTGCAGTTGAGACTTTTGGAAAGCTTGACGTTTTAATTAACAACGCAGGGATAGACTTGCATGGTGCAGGGGATTGTCCGGTGGGAGAATTAAGTGACGAAGTTTGGGGAAAAACTCTTAATATTAACCTAACCGGAGTCTTCCTTTGCTGCAAATTTGCAGTCCGAGAGATGCTAAAACAAGGGGGAGGGACAATCATTAATACTGCGTCAGTTTCAGCATTATATGGTACCGCTTCGCATGCCTACTCGGCATCAAAGGGTGGTGTAGTCGCTTTAACACGTTCCATTGCCTATAGCTATGGGCTTAAGAACATACGTGCCAACGTTATTTGCCCAGGGTATATAGAAACGCCGATGTTACATAGGGTATTGCCCGATCCAAAAGTCGCGGCCCGTTTGTTGAGAAAGGTGCCGCTCGGAAAGTTTGGTGGGCCGGAGGACATCGCGTATTTGGCGCTGTACCTCGCTTCGGATGAATCTGCTTATATCACTGGAGATGTCTTCCTAGTTGATGGCGGCTTGACCACGAAATATTGAAAACCAGGGACGGTAGCTGAACAATATGGAATAAACACGGCTAAACTGGAAAGAATCCAAAAGTAACGTATTAAAAGGAGGAAATAAAAAAATGGGAGCGGAGCAAAGACAATTGGTGCATCCGAGAATCAGGGTAGGTGAAATGGCAGGACGAGAAGGTGCACTACCAGAGCATGAAAAAATATCGCCCGAAATACTGGAAAGGAGGAGAAAAAGAGCAGACATACCTTACATTCCTCAGCATATCTACTTTAATACACAAGCCGCGAGGGACACAATTAGACACTTTGTGCATGGCATCGGTGATGACAATCCTTTATTTGTAGATGAAGAGTATGCCAGGAAGACGAAATACGGAGACATTATTGCTCCCGGCTCCTTTCTATATAGCATCCAGTGGGATATTATGGGAGGATTAATTGCTGGAGCGCATGGTTGGTATTCTGGTGGCTCTTGGGATTTCTTTCACCCAATTTTTAAGAATGATGAATTAAGATGCGTTCAAGTCTTGCGGCAGCTTGTTGAGAAGAAGGGTAGGATGGCCGGGGGAAAGTCGATCTATATTAGCTATGGCGATGTTATATATGTGAACCAGCGGAATGAGATTGTGGGCAAAGAGTACGTTTGGGACATCATCGCCGGAAGAGGGGAAGCTGGAGAAGCCAAGAAGGAGCGTAACATTCCTCTTCCGGTTTATAAAAAAGACGATTGGATCAGGTTTCTTGAAGCCTATGAGAAGGAAGAGCTAAGGGGCGCTGAGCCGCGATGGTGGGAAGATGTGGAGGTTGGGGATAGAGTTGGTCCTATGATCAAGGGACCATTGCACGTAAGAGATATAGTTACTTTTCTTATGGGGGCAGGATCGCCGTTCTTCAAATCACATAAGATCCAATATGACTTTGAACGGAGGCACCCCATGGCATTGGAGTACGTAAAGGAAATGAATGATGCAGATATACCCGAACTGGTTCACATCTTTGATGCCTATGCACGAGTCATAGGGGTGGAGCGAGCCTATGATTACGGTTGCCAAAGGATGTCCTGGCTTTGCAACCTCTTCACCAACTGGATGGGTGACGATGGCTTCCTGTGGAAGATGTGGGGGGAGGTAAGGGTATTCAACCAAGTGGGTGATGTTACTACTTTTGAAGGAAAAGTTGTCAAAAAGTACATAGAGAATGAGAAGTGTTGTGTAGATAT
>Ga0315282_10003365_pt1 | contig 28728 bp, 28 predicted proteins | sample YL17G07_20_MG_FD_203693 | JGI IMG/M metagenome (GOLD analysis project Ga0315282, IMG submission 203693) | Sediment microbial communities from Yellowstone Lake, YNP, Wyoming, USA - YL17G07_20 | ecosystem: Environmental > Aquatic > Freshwater > Lake > Sediment | place: USA: Wyoming | collected... | reverse complement strand
GAATTCAAATCAGACTTGGAAGCGCGTTACTGATGCATTTGACGGAAAATTAAAATCATACGATTCCTATTTTGCATATGTCCAAAGCGATGCCTCTACATCTGCGCTATCGCCATCTGATGAAATGCTTATTACATATCCACTTAACATACCTTATGAATGCTCAGGCATAAATGGTAATTATTCTATTGAATTAAAATTTTATTATTATGCCGAATTTACCGCTGATTTTTCAGCAGTTGCTATTGATAATATTGTTTGCAATTGCCTTCCGGATGATGCCGCAAATAATAAAAACACTGTCGGAAGAACCAAAACGATAACCAACGAATTTATAATAGGAACCGAAACGAATTACAAATTTTCTATAGAACTCAGTAAGAAACAATTTCCGGATTGGGATGCTTTTGATATTCATAACATTTCAATATCAAGCACTAATTTTCATTGGGAGGCTTTTGCTAAACTCTATCCTTATACATCAAATCCCTTTTGGATCGGGTTTCGATTTAAAAGTGGCGCGACTGATGATGACGAGCAAACCGATGACGACGATCTGCCTGATAATGATACGTCAGAAGATGATACGAATAATGATGATTTAGATAATGATGATTTAGACAATGATGACATATCTGATGATGACAACAACGAGCAAGAAACATCAGACAATGGTTCGGATAACAGCGGCTGCGGTTGCTCGACTACAACAGGGCATTCGGATTTATCATTGTTTGCAGCCATGCTCCTCATTGGTGTCGGCGCCTGGATTGTGGCAAAGAGGGTGGAGTAAAAAAGAATCTTACGGCACGATCTCGATGTCATTAAGCAATCTTAGGCCATATCAATTTGAATTCGGTTTCTGGCTTGCCTTTGCTCACAATAGAAGCGAAAATTTCAAAAACATTTTTTTGCATCTTTAATCGGACGGAGCGGAAATGGGCAACGGAAAAAATCCGGGGACATCGGCAGTGCTTTCGCTGATTATTCCAGGAGTGGGACAGATATATAACGGCGAATTTTTACGAGGGATCTTCTGGCTGATCGTCACCCCCGGTCTCTGGATCGGCAGCGGCGGCATGCTCGGTTGGATTTGTCACATCATTGCCGCATTCACCGCATATCACCGGGCCAAGAAAAAATTTTCCCCCTGAATCTGATTTAAATATTTAAGGAGTTTGCAAATGAAACGAATATGTCTTGCTCTTTTAATATCATTTTTTCTTTTATCCATTGCAGTGTTTGCGCAATCGGAAAAAACGGATACGGAGGCGATCAAGAAATCCGCGGATCCGATTGTGGAAAACATTCTCAATGCCTTGAAAGCCAAAGACTTCAAGCGGGCGACAAAAGATTTTTCAGATGTAATGCTCAAAGCGCTTCCGCCTGAAAAATTAGAAACCACTTATAAAGACGATATTGAGCCCATGTTCGGAACTTACATCTCCAAGACCTTTGACCATGTAGATGTAAAAGAAGGATTTATTGCAGTTCATTACACCGCTAAATTTACAAAGGAAGAGAACGCGCTGGTAGTGGCGACATTCAAAGAAGGGGATTCGAAGTACCTTGTTCAAGGTTTTTGGATTAAGCCGTTTCCGTCGACAAAAAGAGCCTCAAAAGAAGAATCAGAGGCCATCCGCAAGGCTGTCGAGCCTGTTGTCAATAACTATTTCGATGCGCTCAAAGCCAAAGACTATATGCGTATGACGAAAGATTTTTCTCCCAAAATGATCGAAGCGCTTAAACCTGAACAGCTAAAAGCCGGATATGAAAAAGAAATAGCATCCAAGTTCGGGACGTTCCAATCCGCCGCTTTCGACCGCGTCGACATAGATAAAAATTTTTCTTCCGTTTATTACATCGCTAATTATTCCAAAGGCACACAGATGCAGGTTAAATTTGTATTCAAAACAGGCGATCCGGAACATAAATTATATGGATTATGGGAGCATCCGCTGTAAGAGAATCTTTTGTCCATCAAAAATGCCTCCATTACGGCAAAGAAAATACTGACTTCAATCATAATCGACCTATTTAACGACGCCTCCTTATTGGCATTTTCTTTCATTTTCACATCTCCACATTTTTTTCCGATGTCATGCCTGTTTTGTGCAAGAGTGATATTCGATTGAGGTTTATTTTATCAACTTAAGTTGTCTAGCCGAACCAATGTGTGTGAAAATAATGCTCCCTAAAAGCGCGAGGTGCCTGCCATGGGGAAATTATCGTTGCATGATTTGCGTGTGTCGGCTTTTGTTTTCGTTTTATTTATTTTTCTGCCTGCTTCGGCTTTGGCTTTCCAAAAAAGCTATGAATTTCAAGGCAGTTTTACTTTTGCCGACTTGGGGCAATACATCTATTTGGATTTCGATGTTCCATCCGGCACGACAAAGATTTCTATAGCTTATTCCTATGGACCGGCAACCGATGAAAAAGGCACTTTGGTGCTCGATATCGGGTTATATGATCCGAACGGCTTTCGAGGTTGGAGCGGCAGCAATAAGTCGCAGTTCTCTGTAGCTCTCTCCCGAGAGCAAACAACGGATTCATATGTGCCGGGCGATATTCCTGAAGGAACCTGGCAGGTCGAACTGGGGGTCGGCGAGATTCTTCCCAACGTCACTGCCAATTACTCTGTAACCGTTGACCTCTCAGACGAGTCGGTCGGCGATCCATTTGTGCCGGAGCCATATGTGCCGGTGGTGCTGTCCACGGAACGCCGCTGGTACAAAGGCGATTTGCACATGCACTCGACGCACAGCGACGGCTCACGAACCATGTCTCAGGTCTTTGAGTTCGCGTATTCCATCGGACTGGATTTTGTTGCGCTGACCGATCACAATACAATCAGCCACCTGCTGTACATTCCCGAACTTCAGGATCAGTACGCGGATATGCTCCTGTTATTGGGCATCGAGTTCACAAGTTACCGCGGCCACGCAAATGTCTTCAACTATCCGCATTACGTGGACTACCACGGCACAGTGGAAGGCTTCGACATTAACGGGCTCATGGATCAGGTCCATGCCGGCGGCGGATATTTCTCGCCGAATCATCCGGGAATACCGTTGATCCCTTTGCCTCAATTCCCATACGGCATCGGCTGGGGATATCCGGAAACGGATTACGGCAAAGTGGATTTTTATGAGGCCGTCAACGGTCCTTCGGTGGTATTCGGCTTTATTCCAAACCCCATCAACATAATTTCAATTGCGCTCTGGGATCATCAGCAGGATTTGGGATTCGATTTTGCCATTCGCGGCGGCAGCGACGACCATCAAGGCGGTCAGGGAAGCGGCGACACATATGCTCCGATAGGAACGCCGACAACCGTTATCTTCGCCAACGAACTTAGCTCACAAGGAATACTGGAAGGGCTCAAGGCCGGCCATGCGTTCCTCATTACCGACGGCCCAAATGGCGCGGAAGTGTACCTGACCGCTTCAACAGAAAGAGATACCGCCATTGTGGGCGATACGATCTCAGGCCAGAGCTTTGATATATCCGTGCATATTTTGAACGGAAACGGCAAAACATTGAACATGCTGAAAAACGGTAAGGTGCTTTCGGAATATCAGAATATCCCCATAGATCAGGATGATTATTTACTAACGTTTCCATTTTCTCCGACAGAGCCGTGCCGATTGCGCGCCGAGGCGTATGACGGCTGGATTCTCAAGGCGATCACCAATTCTATTTTTTTCCAGCCTGAGCCGACGGATGATGACACCGCGGACGACGACTCCGCTGATGATGACGGCGCAGATGACGATGCCGCGGACGATGACACTGCGGATGACGACACAGTCGATGATGACTCGGCTGATGATGATTCTGCTGATGATGATGCCGCTGATGACGACTCGGCTGACGACGATGATTCAGTCGATGACGATACGAATGACGACGCTGAAAACGATGATGACGGCGCGGATGATGATGCTGCAGATGATGACTCTGGCATGCCTCCATCGGCAGAGGCTTCTTCCGGCCAGAATGAGAAAGGGTGCGGATGTTAAGATGAGCGCTCTTCCTTTTACACAGATATATCTTGTGCCGGTAATCATAATCGCGGGATATCTTCTTGGCGGCTGGTGCGAATTCATTACGCCGTTATTCGTATTCGGAATTATGCCGATATTGGACTATATCATCGGGCCTTACAAAAAGAACGCTCCCGAAGACCAAGAAAAATCGCTATCCGAGAAGCGCGAATTTCGCTGGATCACCTGGGCTTGCGTGCCGATGCAAGTAGGCTTGATGGTATGGGGCGCTTATGTCGCAACGCACAAGGAGCTTAGATGGTTCGAGCTCGTCGGGTTTGTGTTTTCAGTAGGAATTATGTCCGGCGTGATGGGAATTAATATTTCGCACGAACTGATTCACCGGATTCAATATCCGTTCGAGCGGTTTTTGGGAAACATTATGCTATGGACAACCGGTTATATGCACTGGGCTATTGAGCATGTTCAAGGTCATCATAAAAATGTGGCGACTCCGCTCGATCCCGCAACCGCAAAGCTCGGCGAGTCGTTTTGGGCCTTCTGGCCGAGAACGGTCTTCGGCGGCTTTCAAAGCGCGTGGAAAATCGAGGCGCGGCGAATGGAACGGATGGGAAAAAAAATATGGAGCCCAAGCAATCGTATTATCCGCTATACGGCTTCGCAAGCTTTACTTGCCTTGGGTCTTGCTTATCTTTTCGGATTCGGGGCCATTCTGTTTTATATTGCGCAAGGCATCATCGCTTTTTCATTGTTGGAAGTCGTTAATTATCTGGAACATTACGGACTTGAGCGCAGGAAAATCGGAGAGAATCGTTACGAACCGGTGACGCCGCTGCATGCATGGAATACGAGTTTTCGGCTGACAAATTATTTCTTGATCAATCTCCAACGGCACTCTGGCCATCATGCCCAACCGCAGAGGCGATATCAGATCCTGAGGCATTTTGACGAAAGCCCGCAGTTGCCGTTAGGTTATGCCGGAATGGTGCCCATTGCGCTGATTGCACCGCTTTGGCGCAGGATCATGGACCACCGTGTTCTTGAATACAGATCGCAACTTGCGCAGCGCGGCCTCTGATATAACCCTATGATGTCAGTGATTCTTTCGACCGAGGTTTATGCCCGGCGAATATAATATCTCTTGAAGATGCCCGGCTCTCTTGAATCATTTAATTCAATGTATTATTTCTAATTCATGCCTGACAATCTCAGGCATTTTCGATATATGATAATATTCACGATCAGAATTTGGGAGATGTTTGGTGACTAGATTGTTGGATAAGGCCGAGCCTTTTTTGGAGCATCAGCTTCGCTCTCAACCGCGGCTGAAATTGTGGGCGATTTATCTGATGCGTTTTATCGTGTTCTGGGGCGGCGAATTCAAGCGGGACGCCGTGTTCGTACGAGCCGCCGGCATGTCATATACGTTTCTGCTGGCCTTGGTGCCGCTGCTGGCCATCATGTTCTCGCTGTTCACCACATTTTCGGCTTTTGAAAACATCAAATCCGGCGTTGAAAAATTTTTATTCGAGCAATTGGTGCCCGCGCGCTCCCAGGAGATTTTGGGTTACATCAATCAATTCACCGCCAAGACAAAAACCCTTGGCTTTGTCGGCATGCTGGGGCTCGTGATCACCGCGATTCTTTTATTCGATGCGGTCGAAGAAGGCTTTAACGCCATTTGGAAAGTAAAGGCTCGCCGTACTCTAGGAACCAAGTTTCTCGTGTTCACCTCCGTGGTCCTATGGGCGCCGCTTCTGATCGCCAGCAGCTTTTACGCGACCGCTCGCGCCAAGCAGATCCTGTCTTTGGACATGGTTCCCTCTATTGAAATTCTTTCGCGGGCGTTTCTCACAATATTTCCCGCATCGATGTCTGTAATCGCCTTTGTGCTGGCGTTTTGGCTTATTCCGAATTGCCGGGTGAATATTAAATCCGCCACTGTGGGCGGGCTCATCGGCGGAATTATGTACGAGATGGCAAAAGCCGGCTTCGGACAATGGGCATCCGGAGCCATTAACTATTCCAAGATTTACGGATCTCTGGCTTTGATCCCCATCTTTCTCGTCTGGCTTTATTTGACTTGGATCATTGTATTAACCGCGGCCGAGATCGCCTACGTTCACCAAAATTTGCAAGCATTTGTTGCAAACCGGGCACACGAGAATCTGTCCGATATCGAACGGATCAAGCTGGCCTTGGCGATTTCGGGATTCATGGCGGCGAGATTCGCTAAAAATGAAACTCCTCCTTCCACTGAAGATTTTGCTGAGAAATTCGTCTTGCCCACAGAACTGGCTGCTGATTTGACTGAAATGCTCGTTCGCCAAAACATTGCAAGGAAAGTGGTTTTAGATAAAGGGGTCATGGGCGCATTCGGATTTGTTCCGGCCACACCCCCGGATCAGATTCAAGCTGCGGCGGTGATCCGCCTCGTGCTTTCGGATCAAGGCGCCACCCGGAAATCCGCCACCAAAGAAGAATCTTCCGCGGATGAAGTGCTCGCCTCTTTCCTCGCCGGAATCGACCGGACTTTGGCGGGAAAATCCATTCTGGATATTGCCGATATCTCTTCCAAGCCGATTTAGTGTAGAATCGCTCTCATGAAACAAACAACGACTATCTTTATTATTGTTTTCAGCATGGCATCGATCTTTTCTTCGGTTGCCTTGTCGCAGACTCCCCCTTCCGGAACGCCGGCGCCATCCGCAGGCGTGTCCACACCACAACCCGCGCCGCCGAAAAAAATTTCCACGCCGAGCGAATATTTCGTGGAAGGCTGGAAGGCTTTTCGCTCGGGGAATATTGAGATGGCTATTTACAATCTGGACCGCTCCATCAGCATGAAACCCGACTATGTCGATGCGCATTATCTGCTTGGCCAGATATATCAATTCCGGGCGGCCCAGAAAAATCGATTAGAGGTCCGGAACCAGGGCGTTGTTGCGGCGGAGACATTGTATGTTGGGAAATACAAGCGCGGGACGGAAGATTTGAATCTGGCCGTCAATCATTTCCAAATCGTTCTTCAACTCCAGCCCAAGTCTGCCGACGCCATGTTGGACATGGCGACGTGTTTTGATAATCTGGGCCGAAAGAGCGACGCCGAGGCTTCATATAAAAAGGTGTTCGAGCTGTCTCCTAATTCCGATTTTGCCAGAAATGCCTACAACAACCTCGGATTGTTGTATATTTCTCAGAAAAAGTACAAGCTGGCCCGGGAATGTTACGAAAAGGCGCTGGCGATCGATCCCACGTTTATTCCGGCAAGGATGAACCTGGAGAAAATCTACAACAAAAAATAAGTCCGTCGGATTCGGCTTGAAGCTTCTTGCTGCTGTTTCAATAATCGACCCCGAAATATTCATCGGCTTTTTTAAGCATTTCATTCAGTCGATCATCGAACATTCTGCGGTATTTTTCGAGTTCCTCGCCCTCTGCATCTTTGGGAACAAAAATAGGCTCTCCATGAAAGATGGCCACTTTTGCAAAGGGCTTGACGATCAGGTAGCGGTCCCAACTATTGAGACGCCACACGCGGTCCGCGCTGTACATCATGGGAATAATCGGCACACCCGCGTCGCGGGCTATAATCAGCGTTCCGATTTTGGAGATTCGCGGCGGACCCTTCGGGCCATCGACCATCACGCCAGCCATTTCTCCTTCGTCTCGAACCCGGCGGATCAATTCCGTCAAGGCTTCGGAGCCGCTACGGGTCGATGAGCCCCTAACGGATTTGAAGCCTAGTGCATGCGCCACGCGGTCTGTGTACTCTCCATCCTTGCTCTTGCTTATCATCATCGTGACGTGCCTGGATCCGAAATAATAGAAAAAATAAAACATTCTCTGGTGCCATCCGCAATAGATGGCGCGATTCCCCGAAGCTTTAAATACTTCCATGTCGCGCTCTTTGCCCTCGACATGGACTACACGGCAGGATCGGCACAGCAGCCTGATTAATCCGGCAATGAGCGGCGGAAGAACCCACAGCAGGATTTTTTCCCACCACTTGAATCTATAGGGTGGTTTTGCCCTATTGGGAGATCTGTTTTCCATCTGAAAAAATACACGACCCGGAAAATCCGCGGATCTCCCGGGTCGATTAAATCAAAATTTATTATGCGTCTGTATCAGCCCAGAATCTTCTGGAGCTTCAGCGCAAGTCCCATATCGCCGGCGATCTTCAGTTTGCCGGTCATGAAGGCCATCTGACCATTCAGTTTGCCGGTCACGATATTCACAAAATCCGCGTCGGTGCAAGTAATGGTGCAGTTCGCTTGGATTTCGCCCGCTCCAATCTTAGGCTCGGGGCCGGTCAGATCTACATACCATACGCCGCCGCTATCGCCGGTAATCTTGAAAAGATAAATGGCTTTAATATTGGCCACTTTTCCGGGATCGGCTTTCATATTTTCGGGGATTTTCTGCTCAAAAATGAATTTTGGTGTCAACTCTTCCATCGTCCTCTCCTCTCTCTTTTGACCCATCCGAACAAGAGCCGCGGGCCTTAGTTGGACTTCAGTATTTATTTTAGGTTTTTTAAAAAGTATAAAGTATAACTTTTGAATTTTACAAATGCCTGTTGTATGTGTCAAGAAAAAAGCTTGCTGGGATTTCTTGACAACCCATTTTCATTCGATAGGATTTGCAAACCATGAATTTCGTAATCAATCGGAATCTACTGGAGGACGCCATGCGAATCGCGCGCGGGATTCTAATCATAATAGCATTCGGGCTTGTATTGTCTGCAACGAGTATCGGCTGCAAAAAAACAGAAACATCAACAAGCCCTGCGCCAATAGAGCCCGGCCCTACGGTGAGATTGGAATTATTTGTGATGAGCCAATGTCCTTTTGGCACGGCCGCCGAAAATGTTTTGTCAAAGCTGACGAAAATATTTGGGGTTCGCCTTGAATACGAGCTTTTTTTTATCACCACCTATAAAGAACAAGACGGCAAAAAAACCATGATGTCCCTCCACGGCCCGGCTGAATTGGAGCAGGACAAAGTTCAATCGTGCATCGGCTTAATGGCCAAAGACAAACAGCTCGCCTTCATTGTGCGGCAGAATGAAACAGGAATGCCGTGGCAGCAGATTGCTCCTCAACTGGGGCTTTCTGTGGCGGAAATAGAAAAATGCCTGAACGACGGCAGGGCTGACGCCAAAATGTCTCGGGACTACGCGAAAACGGAGACGCTGAAGGTTGAGGCATCCCCGACTATTTTCCTCAACAGCAAGGAATATAAAGGCCCTGCGTCAAGCCAGGACCTTTTCGACACCATCTGCGAATCTTTCGGGGCCAAGCCGTCCGTTTGCGGCAATCCGCCGAAAGAACTGTCGCGCAGCGACGTGCAAGGCGGCGAAAACAAATGTTCCAGCAGCGCTTCCGAGGCGCCGGCCATACCGCCGGACATGGTGGATTCCACGCCGGTCGTAGTGACAATGATCAAGGACACCAAAGCTTTCACACCGCCTCCCAGCGATGTTGCAACCCGACTGAAAACTTATTATCCGGGAATGACCGTTAAAGAGATTATTTCCGATTCCTCCGAAGGAAAAGCGTTGATCGAAAAGCAGAAAATCAATTGGCTTCCGGCCTATCTGCTGCCTGAAAAAGTGGAGACGTTTAAAAACTTTGAAAAGCTTCGCAATGCCATGTTCAAATTCAACGATTTATATCAACTTCGCTCGGAAGTAGTCGGCGCTAATGTGATCCTTGGGCGGCCGATCAAAAAGGGATCTCTGGAAATTTTTTATAATCCAGGCTCATTCAAAGCCGTCTCGATCATTTTGGATGCGTTGGATGTGCTTCGCGAGTCCGAGTTTGCGTCCAAATCCTCAAAAATTCCTTTCAGACCTTTTGTAGAAACCGATGGCCAATCCTCTCTGACGCCCCGAAACGGACAAGGGGAGCTTGAAGAGGCGTTGAGACAGACAGCCGTTGTCCTCAAATTCAAGGAGAATTTCAGGAATTATTTAGAAGTCAAGCGCCTCGATACGCTGAGCAGTTGGTGGGAAGATGCGGCAAACGCGGCCAAGATTAAACCGGAAACTCTTAAACAAGCCGCAAAAGATGCAACGACCTTAGACGCTTTGATCGAAAATTCCAAGCTTTCTCATGAAATTCATCCGCAGATGGCCGCAATTTTTCTGCTCGATAACCGGGAGCTTGCTTACATCCGCGACAAGTCCGATTTTCGCAAGCTTTTAAAAGAAAGGGTCGACTAAGTCCTTCAATTCAACCATTCGATCACGAATCTATTCCCTCAGAATTTAGAACTGAGCGAGCAAATCCGATAAAGCAAACCAACATTAAATCTCACCGCTGAATTTCCGATTATTGACAATTTCCCGAACGAAAGACAGCAACTTTTTACCGCGATTTTCCCAAGTCCTTTCCCGGCTGAGCGCCAGAGCCGCCGCTGCTCCGGTTTTTAATCGGCTATCATCTGACGTGGCATGAAGCGCTTGAGCCAAAGAGTCGGGATTATCCGTCTCATATCGAAACCAAGCCGCAGAATGACTTCTAAAAATTTCGGAGATCGCGGGCAAATCAGGCGCGATGACCGGTAACCCGACTTGGATATAATCGAACAATTTCATAGGCGAAGTGATCATCCGATTGAACAGGCAATCCACCAGCGGAAGCACTCCAGCAGAGCAACCGGCAAGCGCTTTCGGCAAAGCATCCGGAGAAATCCATCCGGCAAAATCCACGCGATTCTCTACGCCCAGCGCCTTTGCTTTTCCTCGCACCACTGATTCTTGATGTCCATGACCGATGATTTTTATTGTTACATTCTTTGCCTCGGTCAAGGCCTTCAATAACAGGGAAAGCCCTTTGTGCGGGTCCAGCGCCCCGATATAAGCAACGGGCCCTCCGGTGACGGGGCCCGAAATCTCGCTTAACGGCTCCGTTGCACTGCCGCAAGACTCTACCGGAGGCAGCGGTTGAAGTTTGGCCTTCAGCCATTTTTCGGCTTCCTCTGTCAGCACAATCACTCCATCCGCCAGTGAAAACACCTTGCGCTCCAATTCTATCCTGCGGTCATGCCTTACCAGTTTATCGGCCGGGAAGTATTCCGCGTCTTTCTCAAATCTTCCCGCCATGTAAAGCTGATGCGCTTCATAAATCACGGCATAAGTCCGATCTATGCGCGAAGCAAGATAGCGCGCCGCATCGAGATCGCGGCAGATCACGGCATTAAATCTAAGCGATGAAAGCAGTTTCGCCGCTTTTCTCAATGCGGGCAGAGCCCAAGAAAATTTCAATCCGGCGAGATTCAGAAAACGAGAGGGCAAAGGATGCAGCACCAGCCGCTCGGAATGTCCAAGACCTATTTCATCCGCTGCGGTCGCTTCGAACAAAGATCCGCGCGGAGTCATAAGATGGCAAAGAGCGCCCGCTTGGGCGATCCCCAAAGCGGAACGCGCGACGAATACGGAACCCGCTTCTTTCGTGTCAAGCGGCTGCAAGTGCAGCACTGCGATTTTCAATATTCCTTCGGGAAGACTCTTCGGATGGATCAAAGACCGTATCTTCTTGCGCCCGTGAAAACCATAGTGGCGTTTGCCTCGTTGCAGGCCATGATAATCTCATGGTCATACGGCGAACCGCCCGGCTGAATGAACGCGCGCGCGCCTTCCGCAAGAGCAATTTCCACTACCTCGGGCGACGAAAAATAGCCGTCGGATACGAGCACAGAGCCCATCAGGTTTCCGTGCAGTTCGCGCACGTCATCGTCGATTGCGGTTTTCATTCCCGGATCGTCTATCGCATTATACGGCAAATTAAACCGCTCTCTTGAAAGCCTTTCCGCAAGTTTCCGGTAGGCCCTGTCGCGCGCCGCCTCCACAGCTTCTGCGCGATTCAGTTCGCCTGCGCTGATGCCTACTGTCACGCCTTCCTTCACGAACATCGCACAGCACGATTGGGCGGCTTCCTGAATCGCCCAGCCGAAAAGCATGTCATTAATTTCCTGCTCGGTCGGCTTTCGGCGAATCCTGAATTCTTTTCCTTGATATGACGTTGCGGCCGGCTTCAGGTCATTCGCGGAGTGAATTTTCATCACAGGAGACCACTGAACAACGATTCCGCCGTCGATCAGGGTCCAGAAATCCATATAGGGTTCCAAGGTCAAGCTCTTCAGCTTCTCCATGCCTGTCATTCGCAAAACCCTGAGTTCCGTTTCTTGCGACAACGATTCCATAGCGCCTACCGTCATTTCAGGGGCTACCAGTACGGCAATGTTCTGGCCGACCAACAACGAAGCCAAATCCTTATCCACCGGCCCGTTCAACACTACTGCGGCATCTTGCGGCCCATTCGGATCCGCCAGAAACGCCCTGCGGCAAGCTTGTTGCAAATCCGGGCCGATCGCGACCGCGCATGGATTGTTGTGCTTGACAATGATGCAAGCGGGCTTTTCGGTCAGGTGCTTTAAAATATTTAGAGCCTCGTCCACATCGATCAGGTTGTTTTTGTTTATAGCCGTGCCGGGCTTAACCATGTCGGGCGCAGAAGTCAGATATCCTTCCGGCGCTGCAATGCGAACGCCGCCTATTACAATATTGCCGTTGATCAACTTGTATAAAGCCGCCGGCTGGTCCGGAGCTTCTCCATATCGAAGCCCGACGCATGGATCGTCCATTGGCAAGCCGCTTCTTTCATATATGAGCGTCTGTCTCGCGCCGTCTTCGCCCACAAAAGCGATTTCTATGCGTGGCGGCAAAAGGCCGACGTCATCTTTTCGATCCGGCTCTTTGTGATCCTCGGACATCTCGGCTCCTTTAAGTCAAACAAATAAAAGCAGATTCTACATGGCTTGCGAAGGGGGGTCAAATCAAACGGAAATGCCGAAAGAATTCTATTGAAGTTTTGTAGTGTTATTACTCGTCTTTCCCTATAATCCCGTGATTGTCATCGGAACGCCTTGATATTGCACGACAGAAGAAATCTAAGGAGGCAATAATGAAGATTCAACTGCGTTGCGGTCGCCGCATTTCACTGCTTACAATTTCAATTATCATTTTAACTCTTATTGTGTTAGCCGCGTGCTCTCCCAAAATTCAGATTCGCAAAGAAGGGCCGTCGATTGAAGATCTCTTGAAATCCCATCCGAAAATCATGTGGGTCGCAGCCCATCCGGATGATGAAGCCTCGGTGGGCGCCATTATGGCCAAGGCGCGGTTTAAATATGACAGCCCGGTTTATTTTCTCGTGTTGACAAGAGGAGACGGCGGCGAGTGCTGCATCAAGGGGGGATGCCATCCGGACTTGGCGACCGTACGCGCCGCCGAAATGAAAAACGTGGCGGAATTATACGGAGCGACTTTGCAACACGAGACCTATTTTAACGCCCCGCTCCCAGTCGAAACTTTTCCGCCTCGGCACGAGATTGCGAAGCGATGGCTGGACAAAGGGGACCCCACGCTTGTCATTGCAAAAGCCATCCGTTCTTTCAAACCGGATATCGTGCTGATGCTTTCACCGACACACGGCGGCTCCGGGCACCCCGAGCATCAGCTCGCTTCGCGCTTTGCTTTGGCTGCCATCCGATTATCTTCCCAAAATAATCCGGCGCTGGAAGGAGAGCCTTACCGTGTCCCCAATACTTATTTCCTCCTTAACAAATACTGGATTGCGAGGTGTTTTGCCAAAGAAGATCCCGAAGAACCCAACGATGTTTTTTATGTGCTCCAGAAGTGCACCGAAACCAAGCAATGTTGGGAAGTGATGGCGGAATTTTCAAGGCCGCATCAATCGCAGGCGCACGATATGGGCGGCATGCGTTTTCTCGCAAAGAACATCAAAAAAATCTATCTGCGCAAAGTGGACCCGTTCAACGATTCAGAGATAAAAGATCCTTTTGAAAAGGCGGCAAAAGGCGGGATGGATTAAATACGTTGTCAGGGATGCGCAAGCGCGCGGGTGTATGCGATGGTTATTCGTTAAAATCTCTTACTTCTTTTTCAATGCTTCTATGATCTCCAACACCTTCTTGGCCTCTTCTATCCTGTTAAGGTCCGTCAAAATATTTAATTTCATGTTCAGGGCTTCCAGATCGCCGGGGCGTTGAGCCAGAAGCAGATCCAGCTTCTGCAACGCCGCATCGGGCTTTCGTTGAGCGAGCAATACTTGGGCTGCATTGAAGTATGCGTCCACCAAACGCGGTTCTTGGCGGATGACGGTCTCAAAAGCGACAAGGGCTTCGTCAGGCCGCTTGAGCGCCGCCAATGCAGTGCCCCGCAAATTCATGATTTCCACATCTTTCGGTTTTAAGGTCAGCGCGGCGTCAAAGGAGGTCAACGCTTCCTCCGGTTTTCCGCGATGCATCGCGATCATTCCCACCAGAAGATGTGTCTGGACGTCTTCGGGCGCTAAAGCTTTCACCTTTTCGACAGATTCAATCGCACGGCTGATTTTGCCGACCTTCATGTATGCCAGCGAAATCGTCCGCCATGCTTCGGCATCTTTCGGCGACAAAGTCACGGCCGATTCGAGTTCCGAAATCGCGCGCTCTTGATCCCCAAGCGCAAAATAAATCGCCGCGCGCTGTCTGTGTAAATCAGGCTGCGAGGGAGACAGCTCGATAGCGCGATCCAAATCGGCAGCCGCTTCTTGGAACAAACCCATAGAGGCCTTCATATTGGCGCGTCCGTTTAATATCTTGATATTCTTCGGAGACATCTCTACGGCCTTATCATAATCGTGGCGAGCGGGCTCGTAACGCATCAAGCGAATTTCCGCCTCGGCCCGGGCCGAATAATACTCAGCCTGATTGGGTTCGTATCCGATGGCGGTATCCAGGTCAAGAACAGCATCCGAAAATTTGCCGAGCCCCATCAGGGTTTTGCTGCGTATATAGTAAGCCTGCGAGCTTGGCTTAAGCACCACCGCTTCGTCCGCGAATTTATGAGCGCGGCTAGGATCGCCCTTGGTCAAAAGGATCAGCGCCATAATCGCTTTGGGCTCGGCCATAGAGGGAGATCCCTGGATGGCGGCCGTTATGTCCGATACGGCCTTGTCCGTTGCTCCGCTTCCGAATAGCGCTTGTCCGCGAAGCAACAGAAATTCGGGATCCGAAGACGATTCTGCCTCGTGGCCGGATAACACGCGCAGGGCATCGGCAAATCGCCCCGCGAAAAGCATCTGATTGACCTCGGCTTTCCAGCCGGTCATCTCGCAATAAGCCAAGCTTGGGAAAATACAAACGAACCACGCACCAAGCGCAAAACAGAACGCCAATAGCTTCGCAGAGGACCTCATAACAAGCTATTCCTCATCACCATATCTGATCTTTTATTAAGAATGCTCTTATTTCTTTGATTCATCCTCTGCCGAAGGTTCTGCTTCCGGGATGCCGGAAGGCGGCGGTTGAGGCGACACTTCGGGCGGCGCCGGAGACGCCGTATATTCGGCCACCTCAGGCGGCGCCGCAGGTGGTGTGCTCACAACCTGACCCGGCGCCGGCTCGCCAACCTCTGGAATCATCTGGTGAGCTTCTGCAAATTTATTATAAAGAAGAGCCATAGCCATTATGCTTACCGGGCCCGTAACGAGAACGCCGACAAAGCAAAGCGCCATCCCGAGAATGTTGAAGACGCCGAAAAAAAGCGAAAATAAAAACAGGCTGAGCAGATTCCCCTTGGTAATCCGCTTGCTGGCTCTCAGCGCACCCAACGAAGTCTTTTCGCCATCGACAATTGTGTACATTGTGTAGAAATATTGAAGCGCCCAGATCACGCCGGGGACAATGAACAGAATCAACCCGGCCACAATGATTAGAACGCGCAGCAGATATGCTCCCAGGGTTAATCCGAACTGATTGAATCCCCTGAACAGATCGCCCAAATCTCCCCCTCGTCCTCTGGCCATATTTAAAAACAACATCGCCAATCCCAACGATAAAGGACCGCCGACGATCAGCGAACCGAAGGGAATCGACCCCGCCACCAGCATGATGATCCAATAAAGAAAAAATCCTCCAATCGCAAGGCCGGCGTTATCCCACGTGACGCTCCAACCCTGTTTCAGCAATTCCCAAGAGCTGAACTCGATTTTTATCACTTGAGCATCGGCGCTCTCTGCCATGGATAACCTCCCTTACATTCTTACGCATGCCATAGGGTTTAGGAGCCAAAAAATTCCGGCATCCCCTCAAATCGCCTGGGCAACCCTTTATTTGCCTTGATCTCAAAATACGACTTTATCACATCCATTTGATATTTTCTAAGGTTCAGGGGTAAATTATTCGGATCAAAAAGCTCCGCGCGATCCACTTCTAGGCTCGAGATGAATTCGCTTTTCATCAATCGCGCCCAATAGACGAATTCTATCCTGGGATGATCCTCGCCCACAATAATCCCGATAGGCGCACCCACCTCGATGCGGAGGCCGGATTCTTCGGCGACTTCCCGCGCTAAACAGGCGGCAGGATGCTCTCGATATTTGAGCCAGCCTCCGGGCAGACCCCAAGGATATTCACCGCGATAGGTATGGTGAAACAAGAGAACTTTTCCGCTTTCGTCCTCGATCACGGCTGTCACGCCTACAGGAAAAGTAGGGCCGAATATTCGGAGCAGGGCGAACTGTACGCCAGGAAAAGAGTACAATAGACTCCATATTTTCAGAATTAATTTCTCGCTCACCTCTGACTCAGCCTCCTGCTCTTATCATCGGCTCAAGTCTCTGGAGCTCGGAAACGAAGGCTTCGGCGTCCTGAACGTTCTGGACGAGCGTTTCCACGCTGGCGGTCAGTTCCGCCGGTTGCACTCCCATGCCGATGGCCGAATCTTTCAGAAGATGAATGGTATTCTCGATAGTGGAAAGCTTGGCGATCAAAAGCTCGCGACGCTGCGCCGATTCGTGAAATTTTTGACGCCGTTGTCTGATAAGCTCGAGGTTCTTCTCCAAAATGCCGGCCATTTCGCCTTGCGCCGTTGATATCTTTTTGGTCAACTCGGCAATCTGCGCGTCGTAGTTCTGCTTACCGCTGCGCAAATAAAAATCAAGTTTCTCGTCCACGATCAGCAGTTCGAGAAACAGCGTCATCAGTTTATCTATCTGATCGCGAGAAGCGCCGAGCATTCCTTCGGCGCCGGAAATCGCCGCCAGTTCTTTCTTCACCGAATAGGCTTTTTCCCATAAGGTCAAAAATCGGTTCTTGCGAATCCATCCCATCTTGCGTATGCGCCAGTACGGGCTCCTGCCTGAGGAATCGAGCCAAGACCTTGCGATCAGATAGATCGCTTCTATGCCAAGTCCCACAAAAAAAGGGATATGCCCCTCGGTGGACCAACACACGGCCGCCCAAATTCCGAAAAACAACAAATTGAATCTGTTGAAAATCGGATGAAGATAAAAATTACGAATCCAGCGCAAAGTATCCCCCTGGACCAGATTCTCACCACTTATCTCATCATATACATACCGTCAAGCCACATTGTGGTATGCTATAGGGTTAAATCAGGAGGAGCCTTTGAGGAATGCATTTGCCGTTTTTGCCGTAATTTTATGCGCCCAATTTGTTTGGGCCGGCGCGTCGTTAGATCCTGCGCCGCCCCAGGCGGTGTACGCGCACCAAGGGCCCAGCGGCAAATCAGACGCATGGAGATGGATGCGCAACGGCCAAACCGTTGCTGAGGCTTACGATATTTCAGGAGACGGCATACCGGACGTGGCACTCATGTTAAGCAAGGGTCGCTTTCTGCGCGCCGAAATAGATATTAATAACGACATGAAAGCGGAATATTTCATTTTATTTGACGGCGCAGGCAACTCCGTCAAGTATCGAGATCCCGATCACGACGGCGTATTTTTCAGCCTCGATGTCCGGTACGAAGGCGAAGCAGACATGACGATCGATGATCGCAGCGCGCAAATTATGTTCCGAGAAGCCGTTCGCCGCAGAGTCACTTATATGGACAATCCGGATTCCTTCTCGCCCGTCGATGCGGCAATTGCGCCGCCTTTTCGTCCGCCTTTCGGAAGGCCGGAAGGCGATCTGATCACGATTCAGGCCACCGCATGGCGATCTCCGGGAACTCTGCCAAAAATGGCTGCCAGAGAAGATAAACCGATGCGCCTTGCGCTGCCGCCGATTTCCGTCATCGCTGCACAAGGGGAATTTTTTGAGGGCAGGGGGTTCGATGTGGAGCGCGAAACGCTGCTGCATCACGAGAAAGCGCCCCTTAACGGCGCGGCCGAAATCGAAGTTTTTCCGTATTACATCAGAAGCAAGAACCAGGACGGAACTTTTACAAACAATTTGCAGATACAGGTTGCGGGGATTATTTCTGCTCAAGAAGGATTCACGGACTATTTTTCGCACGCAGGAAAGCTGGAACCGGATCGTCCGCTATTTGTTTCTGCGCCAGGATATGATACGGATGGAAATCCATCAGGCACCCTGTTTTTGGAGATTCGGTTGATTGAAATAGTTCCACACAAACCGGCCGGAGGCAGCGGGCATTGAAAAGGCTGATCAGCGCTTTGATTCTCTGCTTATTGCTGTTTGCCGCTCTTGTGGAGGCACAGCAAACTTCGGATGAATCCAACCCCGACTCCTCTCCGCCGCCTGCCCCTTCTTTGCCGACTATTCCGGGCGAGCGACTTCTTTACTGGCACGAAGGAAAACACGAAATCGTAGACCGCCCGATACTTTCTGCGGATCGTATCGTCATCACGCTGCCGGATACTGAAAAAAGCGTGGACGTTCTCCAGGCCCAAGATCTTAAAGACAACAGGGTCAGCTTTTTAGGGTTGGGTTTGCGAGATATCGCAGGCATTTTCCCGAGGGAATACGGCCCGGCATTCGTAGAGCCAATATTCCGAGGACAGCCTCCCGGCAGAATTTTAATCCTGAATGATGACATACGCGTGACAAACGGCGTTTTCAGACCGGGATCTTTTCCATATTTGTCGATGTTCGCCCCGACATTCGTATCCACCGTGGAGACTGTCCAAGGCCCGAATTCCGCGCTGTACGGCTCGGGCGCGCTGGCAGGGCTTGTACAAGTGCTACCGGCCACACGCGACATGTATCTGGGTCGTTTCGACGTGAACGCGTCTCTTCTGGGCCGTTTCGACACGACAGAAGAAGACGCTTCAGGCGGATTTTTGCTCACTTCCCATGCAGGCCGTTTTCTCGGGGGCGCGGCGGGCCTTGAAGCCATCAATACCCGCGATCGTCTTCCCGGAGGCGAATCGGCCCAACACATACATCCAATGGGCATCCACCGGCTCGCGGGCAGCGCCCTTATGGATGGGAAGCCGACGGACCGTATTACAATTCGCGTGTGTTACCAGACTACAAGCATGGAAGACGTGCCTACGTTCCCTCCGGCCGAATCGCGCGATGTGACCAATCCATATCGCCGCGATGCAGTATATCTAAAGGTGTTTTCAGAGCAGCTTTCGCCTTATCTGAGCAATGGCTTGGGCTACGTGAGTTTTCAGCAACTCACGCGATCCAGGGCGAGAGCTGATTACCCGCTTCAAGGCGCCGATACATGGAGTTCAACCAAAGCGAAAACATTAGGGGCCGGCGTCACATTCAGGACAAAAACCGGGCGTTATCTCGAATTGGTATACGGCGCAGACTTCTATCATGATATGGCTGCTACAGAGCGATTCGTGACCGGCACTCCGGAAGGCATTGAAGGGGAAAGCATTGCAGGCGCCGTGGTTCCGAACGGCTCTTATCGAGATGAAGGCGGAGGTTATCTTTCCGCCTGGATAACACCCGTTTCATGGCTGAGATTGGTGCCTTCATTTCGCGTTGATGCGTATTACGCCAAAGCCGATGGTCAAGACGCCGCGCTTGGCAAAATCGATGTGAATGTTTCGGAATTAGAGCCATCCTATGCTCTAGGCGCCAATTTTCGAGTGTCTTCGGGCAACAGCTTTTTTGTCTCCTATTCCCGCGCCATCCGATTTCCTTCATTGGAAGAACTTGCTGCGGCGGGTCGGGAAGACGATCTGTACATTGCTCCGCCCAAGAGTCCGGGAAGCGAGCTTCTGCATCAATTCGAACTTGGTTGGCGACTGCATTATCCTTTCATCAAAGGACAGCTCGCCACTTTTGTGGCCCGTGATCGGCATATGATTGCTGCTGTAGCGGAACCTTACGATGGAATCGCGCGCGTCGTTTCAAGACCCGTGGCCAGCTACGACGATGTTCGCGATGTGGATTTTTATGGCGTCGAGGCCCAAATGGATTTCTATCTCGGCATCAACTGGAATTTCGGCACAGCCATCAGCTATGTGCAAGGAACGGATCTGCGCGTATCAAGACCGGCGGACGGAGTGCCCCCGATTTTCGGCAACACTCATCTGCGATGGACCACGGACACAGAAGATCTTTGGCTTGAGACGAGGCTGCGGTACGCCGGCAAGCAGGGCCGCTTAGGCCTCGGCGATCTTCAAAATTCGTTCGTCCCGCCAGGCGGCACACCCGGCTGGGTCACATGGGATATCGTCGCAAACTTCGTCGTCGGCCATTATGTGGGGGTTCAGATCAGCGGGCTCAACCTTTTGGATGAGCGCTATAAAACTCATGGGTCAGGACCTTTGGCGCCGGGAAGAAGCCTCGGAACGCAACTTGAGCTGAAATTCTAGAAACTCGATTCCGTAAACAAGATATGCTTCAAACTCTTCCGAAATCATCCGACAAGCGCACGATGTCGTCTTCGCCGAAATAGTCGCCTTGCTGGGTCTCGATCAATATCAAAACTTCATTTGCGCTGGGATTGGCGATTCGATGCGCGGCGCCTTTGGGAATCTCAAGAGATCGGCCGGCTTCAAGATGAATCTCCGCTCCGTCAAGGGTGACAATTCCTTCGCCTTTTACAATAAACCAGTGTTCGCGGCGGCGGAAATGCTTTTGATAACTCAACCTCTTGCCGCATGATACTTCGATCCGTTTCACTTTGTAAAAAGGCGAATTGTCCAACACCATCCAACGGCCCCACGGCGGCGAAGCGCTTCTGGCATTGGAAAAAATTTTGCCGGATGAAGCCGATTGATACAGATTCAAATATTTTTCAGCAGCAAGATTTGTGTCGAACCGCTTTGACGCAGCTTCAAAACAGGACTTGCGATCCAACCTCAACGCCGTTTTTACGGATTCCTTTATTCCATCCAAAGAATCAAATATGACTCCCGTGATTCCTTGCTCGACCATCTCGGCTATGGCCAAGCCGCCAGAGGACACAACAGGCGTACCGCTGCACATCGCTTCCAGGGCTTCGATGGGCACCTCTCCGGATTTTTCTCTCAAGCATAGTACACATGACGCTTCAGAAAGAAATTTAAGGCGTGCCTGATCTTGCAAATACGGCATTGCAGCGGCCCCTAAAGAAGTCTTTTTAATATAAGAATAGATCATCATTTCCAAGCCTGATCCTTGCGCTGCGTCAACTGCGGCTTGTACGTCAAAAGGTTTAAGCGCTGCTCCAATCAACACCAAATATTTTTGCGGATATTTTTCGAATAACGAATCGGATCCCGTTATTCCTGGTTCTATGGTGGCCTCGTAATGAAAATCCGGAGTACGTGCGAGGTTAGCGGTCGAAACCAACGCACAATGCGAACCGCTGTGTATAAATATAGAACGAGGAAGATTCTTATATCGGCCATTAAGAGTCGAGATGATAGGAATTTCGGTAAGTTCCGCCAATCGAATCGGCAAGAGTCCATGAAAATTATGGATCAAATCGAAACCGGATGAGCGTTGCAGCACCGCGGCCGCAATTTCAAGGTCGTTGTGCTCCGAATCATCTTGCGAAATCTCTACCGGTTTTATTTCAATGCCCTTGCTTTCAAGGGCCTTGCCGAGCAACATCACGGATCGGGCCCATGCCCAATATTTCCGATAGCGTCCGCTCGGATATAAAAACGCCACACGCATGTTCGCCTTCACTCCGCACGAGATATATTAATGACAGAGAAAGCGAACATCTTATCGCTCCTGCGCTTGTGCCTTGCGTACTCTGCCGGCGACGCAGGATACGCACATCCTTTTATCGAGATAATCTAATAAGTAAGTCGTAATCGCTTTTTATTGCTTTTTATAAACGTTTACGCCGATTTTAACGCCTTCACGACCAGGAATGCTTTGATTTCCTTCTGTCGTGGCAACGATGATCGTTTTTCCGGAAGCGGAAGGTCCGTATTCTTTGGCAAGATCGATCGTGATAGTCAAAAGGTTGCCGTCGATTTTCATATCAACATTCTTCATAATTTCCCCCTCTGTCTAAAAGACATTAAAATGATTTCTTCGCCCTGGTAAGAAAAAGCGCAAAATAGTATAGCGAAAAATTCGAAAATAGGCACTATAATCTTAAAGCTTACCGAAGAGGTGCATGATGGGCGAGTTCAAGCCGACCCGGGAGCTGATTCGAAGAATTCCAAAAATCGATCTTCATCGGCATCTGGATGGCGCATTGCGCCCTGCAACAATCCTGGAGTTGGCCGATCAGCAAGGCTTGGATCTGGGCGTGAGCACCATCGAGGATCTGAATAAGCTTGTGATGAAAGATACGCCCGAAGACCTAAACAGCTACCTTGCGGCCTTCAGTATTACCTGTTCCGTCCTTCAGTCCCTCGATTCACTGGAAAGAGTTGCATATGAGGCGGCCATCGATGCGGCATCCGAGGGTGTTATTTATATGGAGCTTAGATATGCGCCGTGGCTGCACGCCGGCGGCAAAATGGAGCCTATCGATACGGTTATGGCTGTGGATCGCGGATTGGCTCGCGCAGAAGCTGAGGTCGATATCAAGGTTTCTTTGATTCTATGCTCGTTGCGCAATTATATGCCTCAGGGATCGGAGTATTATCAGACGCTGGACAAGCTGCTGGAATATGCGCCTACAGATCGCGAAAAAAACAAGCGTTTGGCCAAACTCGTTGCCGAGCAAACCGCGTATTTGGTGGTTCATGCCTCAAAAGAGCGCGGCATATCGCGAGTCCGCGGATTCGATCTGGCAGGCTCTGAAAGCGATCATCCCGCCCGTTGGTTTGCAGAGGCTTTTCGAGTGGTCCGTCAGCACAATTTGTTTACTACGGTTCATGCCGGTGAGGATTGGGGCGCTGATTCCATCGACCAGGCCGTCAAGGATTGCCACGCCAACCGCATCGGCCATGGAGTCCGGATTCTTGAAGACGCCGAACTGATGGAATATCTGGCCAGCTTGCCTAGGATTTGCCTGGAAATGTGTCTGACCAGCAACCTTCAAATCATAAAAACGATCAAGGACATCAAAAATCACCCGTTCCCTTTGTTGCTGAGGGATCACCTGATGCGCGTAACCTTGAATACGGATAATCCCTTGGTCAGCAATACGGACATGAATAAGGAACTTATTCTGGCGGTCGAGGCCTTCGACCTTTCGCTCAAAGAAGTTGGGCGGATCACCATGAACGCCGCAAAGTCCAGTTTTCTGCCTCCAACCCCGCGCAGAGACCTTGTCCGTCGGATTTCGGGCTATTACAAAACCGCTTTTCAGATTTCGTTGTAATGTTGAAAATCATACAAGATGCAACATGACCCCTTGTTATTTGTCTACGATTTCTGGTAGAAGAGGGTCTTTGCATGAGCAAGAATATAAACGGCAACTACAATATGCTGCATTGAGGAGCTTGCGATGACCGAGTTAAGCCAAAAATATGGAACCCGCTACCTCTGCTACGACTGCGGCACGTCATTTTTTGATCTGAACCGTGAAAAAGCGATCTGCCCAAGGTGCGGCGCGGACCAAGCCAACCGGCCTAAAGTTGAGGATCGCGTAGCCGCCAGGCCGCTGAAAAAAGAAACAGTGAGGCCCAAGCCCGAGGTCGATTTCGTCGATGAAACCGAAGATGCTTTCATCGAAGATGTCGGCGAAGAATTAGGCGATGTCATGTTCGATGACGCAGATGAACCTGAAGAATAATATTACGGCGGTCATCACGCCTGGTCCATTGTCATCTCCATCCGCTTTCCTGATCCGAGACGGCTTGATCGTTCGCTCCAATATTGTTGCCTCTCTATCCGACAGGCGAATTCCAATAGCTGCCGGAGCATTAGCGAATACCATAAAATCCGCAATGGCCGCCTATTTGCTTGGAACCGATTTGCCCTCAGACCTTCCGCTGGAACTGCAAGGGCGATCAGCCTTTGCGCGCAAAGTCTATAATCTTCTGCGGCAGTTGCCGCGCGGCAGGGTTGTTTCTTATGGCGAATTGGCAAAAGCTGCAGGGAAACCGAATGCCGGAAGGGCTGCGGGTAGTTTTATGGCTTCAAACCAGTTTCCCTTGGTAATTCCTTGTCATCGAGTCGTACGATCCGACGGCTGCTTGGGCGGTTTCTCTTCATCAAGAGGTATCGCGGACAAAATTGCCTTGCTTTCTTTCGAAGGGGTGGAAGTCCTTGACGGTCGAGTGCCTCCGAAATTCTTTTTCAGATTTGGCTGATCGCTGATACTCTCTCTTTTCAATCCGTACCAGTACGCATCAATCATTCCGTAGATCCATAAAAGTATGATGGGAATGCCGTATATTTCAACCAACGAAACCAGGTTTTTCGCAAAAGCGATACCGGGGGAGGCGGTATCTGTCATGGTGCCCGGCATCTTCATTAATATCGCCATGTAAGCAAGATAAAATACTACAAATTTCACTACGAAAATCACCAGCAATACAAGGGTCGCCGACATCAGCAGCGTTCCTTTGATCCATTGCCGGTTAGAGAGTTGCCCTGCGCCCGGTATTATAAGAGCGGAGGACAGCAGCGCTTTAGTTCGTTGCTTCATTGTCCGTTTCCCGAATTGTCATCTTTTCCGGCGCGCTCGACGGCCTTGGCGAAATTCCAAAGTTCATCGAGTTCCTCTGGAGTTTTTCCTTCGAGTTTTTCTCCTTTGACTTCGAGAATTTTTTCGACCGCCCCGAATCTGTTGACAAATTTATCGGTCGCGCTCCGCAGCGCATCTTCGGCGGAAAGATTCAAATGGCGCGCGGCTTGCGCAAGAGCAAAAAACATATCTCCCAATTCTCCTTCTATATTTTCCTTGTTTCCCTTTTTGATCTCAGCCAGGAATTCCCCAAATTCCTCCTTGACTTTTTCAAGAACCGCCGGAACGTCGTCCCAATCGTATCCAACCTTGGCCACTCGCTCTCCGACGCGCTGCGCCCGCAAAAGCGCGGGCAGACTTCTCGGCACCCGCGCCAGCACATCATAATGCGAATTGGCCTTGCCTTCACTCTTTTTTATGTCAGCCCATTTTGCCACCACCGCATCCACATCCAGCGCTACGTCCTCACCAAAAATATGCGGGTGCCTTCGGACCATTTTTTCTCCGAGGAGTTGAACCATTTCTTGAGTCGTAAAAGCGCCGTTTTGCTCCGCAATGCGCGCCAGAAACAGAATTTCCCACAAGGTGTCCCCAAGCTCTTCGCACAGCGCCTTCATATCGCCGCGGTCGATTGCATCGAGCGCCTCGTAGGCCTCTTCAAGAAAATACTTGCGGACACTTTCCAGGGTTTGCTGATTGTCCCAAGGGCACCCGTTTTCACCGCGCAAACGTCCTACGATGGCCACTAAATCGTCGAACTTGTATTTTGGATGATCGCTCACAATCCAAGCTCCGCAGCGATTCCCTGCATTGCAGTTAAGCCGATGGACACAAATTCCTCCAAGGGAATTCCGATTTTTTCGCACAACTTGATGATGTCGCGGCTGGCGCCCCGCGCAAAGGATTTTTCTTTCATCCGTTTTAGGACATTGACGGACGTGACCGAAGACAGTTTTTTATCCGGCATTACCAGGGCCGCAGCAACAATCAATCCGGTAAGGGTTTCGGCTGACGACAAGGCAAAATCCAAAACCGTCAACCGTTCAAGCCCGAGACCTTCGGCATTATGTTTGCGAACGGCTTCGCAAAGCACGGGCTTCATCCCTTTCTCGGCCAGCCATGCTGCGCCTACATCCGCATGCCGATTCATATCCGCTCCTACCTCTCCCAGATCGACATCATGCATAAGCCCTACAAGGCCCCAATCATCGGGATCGGCCCCGAGGCGTTCGGCAAGTCTGCGCATGAAGGCCTCTGTGGCAAGACAATGCTTAACCAGATTCGCGTTATTCAGTTTCTCTTTGAGAAATGCCAGCCCTCGATCCCTCGTCATATAGGATTCCAAAATATCATCCTCCAAATCCGAATCGTTTTATTTGAATGGCGCATAAAATATTTTCGGATTCCGAAATAATCGATCAGCGGCTGACGGAAATTATGATTTGCGTTTGCTTTTTACCCAGTTTTCTTTGACCAACTGCCTTCCGCGCGACACGGCCAACGCCTCAGGCGGCACATCTTGAGTGATGGTGGAGCCTGCTCCGATGAAGGAATTTTTGCCGATCAGAACCGGCGCGACAAACTGGCTGTCGGAGCCGATGAACACGCCGTCTTCGATCGTTGTCGTATGTTTATGGACCCCATCATAATTGCAAGTGATTGTGCCGGCGCCGACGTTGACGTTTTTGCCCACGTGAGCGTCGCCGAGATAAGTCAGGTGCATCACTTTTGTGTTCTCCCCAACCTCGGCTTTCTTAAGCTCTACGAAGTTGCCGATTCTGGCTCCTTTGCATACGACCGCGCCGGGGCGGAGCCGGGCAAACGGACCGATCTGCGTACCGGATTCCAGCTTGGCTCCTTCCAGAACGCTGTAAGGAAAAATGCGAATGTCATTGGCGAGTTCCGAGTCGGTAATATGAGTTCCAGTCATAATTTCACAGTCGCGGCCTATCACGGTTTTTCCGAGCAAATGGACCTGCGGATGCAGCACCGTATCTGCGCCGATCGTTACCGAATCCTCCACGTAAGTCACAGCCGGATCCAATATAGTTACTCCGGTTTCCATTAATCTGTTTAGAATTTTTCTCCTCATCACATCGTGCGCTCTGGCTTGTTCTGCGCGCGAGTTGATTCCCATCACTTCCTGCCACATGTCGGTGCAAAAGGCGTAAACGGGAAGGTCTCTGGCTGACGCTACGCGCACGATATCCGTCAGATAAATTTCGCCTTGATTGTTGTCGGTGCCGACTTGTGTAAGAGCTTTGAAAAGAAACTCTTTATCCACAATATAAATACCGGTATTGACTTCGTGGATTTCTTTTTCAGACTTCGAGCCGTCGTGTTCCTCAACGATGCGCAGCAATTTTCCGGACGAATCCACCACGCAACGTCCATATCCGTAAGGATTGGGCAACTGCGTAGATAGAACCGACACCAGAGCTTTGGTCTGAATGTGGCGGCGATGGAGCGACAAAATTATTTCTTTTGTCAATAGCGGCACATCGCCGGACAAAATCAGAACGTCGCCGGAAAAACCGCGTAAATGCTGTTTTGCGCTCAGTACGGCATGGCCTGTTCCGAGCTGTTCTTTTTGAAGGGCAAAGGAGATTCCCTGATTTCCGAGGTTCCGGGTAATGGCCTCTTTTACCTCTCCGGCCTGATGCCCCACAACAACAACGACCGGGTCGGCCCCGAACTCCATAGCCACTCTTACTGTGTAAATCACCATTGGCCTTCCACCGATGGGATGGAGCACCTTCGCCTTTTTCGATTTCATCCGAGTGCCTTTTCCGGCTGCCAGAATAATCGCTGCTATCGGACGCTTATGCATACGAATACTCTCCCCTATTTAGCATTCACCATACTTCTTGGCGAGTTGCATGACAATCTGGCGGTACGGCACGACGCGTATAATTTCTTCCAACGTCGTGATTCCATCCATCGCCTTTGTCACCGCATCCAGAACAAGCGGATTCATTCCATTCTTTAACGCTACTTGAAAAATTTCACTCAGGTTGTGCTCATCCTGAATCATCGTTTGGATTTTGGCATCAACGACGAAAAGCTCAAAAACGCCGATTCTGCCTTTATAACCGGTCATATTGCATTCGGGACAACCTTTTCCTTTAACCATTTTCCGATTGCCGATTGCTTTGGCGAAAACCTCTCCGACTTCGCCTTCGGGAACATACTGTTCCTTGCACTTTCGGCAAACCCTTCTGACGAGACGCTGGGAGAGCACGCCCAAAAGCGAACTTGCGCACATGGTGGCATTGACGCCCAGGGTGCGCAGCCGGGTGATTGCGCTGATGGCATCGTTTGTATGCAGCGTGCTCAGAATCAGGTGTCCGGTTTGGGCGGCCTTCACGGATACATCAGCGGTATCCTCGTCTCTGATCTCACCGATCAGGAGTATATCGGGGTCGTGGCGCAGAAAAGCTCTTGCCATATCCGCAAAACCGAATTTCAAAGTGATCTGCTTTTGATTCACTCCGTCAAGCGTGTATTCGATCGGGTCTTCCGCTGATAAAATTTTGTTATACGGGTTCCTGATCTCCTTAAGCGTGGCGTACAGAGTAGTGGTTTTTCCGCTGCCGGTCGGTCCGGTGACTAGAACCATGCCTTGCGGATTTTTAACGAGTCGCTGGTAGGTGGCCAAATCATTCGAAGTAAAACCCAGTAACCTCAAATCAATGGGCGCCATGGATTTATCAAGGACCCTCAGCACAATGTCCTCGCCATGCAAACCGGGAAGGATGGATACGCGGAAAGGAACGTCATGATCTTCCGCACCCTTCCTTGTCCGGAAAAGAATTCGGCCGTCCTGTGGCCTGACGTGCTCGGAGATATCGAGGTCGGACATTATCTTGATGCGGCTGATGACTT
>Ga0315282_10003364_pt1 | contig 28731 bp, 24 predicted proteins | sample YL17G07_20_MG_FD_203693 | JGI IMG/M metagenome (GOLD analysis project Ga0315282, IMG submission 203693) | Sediment microbial communities from Yellowstone Lake, YNP, Wyoming, USA - YL17G07_20 | ecosystem: Environmental > Aquatic > Freshwater > Lake > Sediment | place: USA: Wyoming | collected... | reverse complement strand
CCTTCCGCAGCCGCCGCCTCGTCGGCCGCCCCGACCGGCCGTTCAAGCTGGTTGGCGATCTCACCATCCGCGACGTCACGCGCGAAGTCGTCTTCGACGTCACGCCCGAGGGTCGCGGCATCGATCCGTGGGGCAACGAACGCGCGGGCTTCAGCGCGGCGGCGAAGATCAGCCGCGGCGAGTTCGGCCTGAAGTGGAACCAGGCGCTCGAAACCGGCGGCGTCGTGGTCGGCGACGAGGTGAAGATCTCGATCGACGTGGAGCTGGTCAAGCAGAAGGCGCCGGCCGCGTGACGATTGCGCCGCGGTTGGCGAGATCGAATCAGGGATCAGGGATCGGGTCGTTTGCGCCCCATCGGCACCGGCGCCTGGTGGAGCCCTTCTGCGGGGGCCTGTCGGTGGCGCTCGGTCTCGCGCCCGCCCGCGCGCTGCTGAACGACGTCAATCCCCACCTGATCAACTTCTATTCTTCCTCGACGCGCCTCGCCGGATCAGCTGCACCGGCGATCGCACGCCCGTGCGCGAGGTGCTGGCGACGAGAAACCTCGGCTCGCGTGCGCCGGCGGTGCGGTCCAGTGCCGCCTTCAACCCCGGCGCCACGCAGTCCCGCCTGTCAGGAGAGGTCACCGTTCCGGATGGTGATGCATTTCTCCGGGCGCGCCGCGGGGCGACGTCTCGAATTGCTCGATCACCGCGGGCGTCAGCGACGGCAGATGGCGGATGAACGACACGAGGTGCCACGTCTCCTCGGGCGTGTGCTCGCTCTTCCACGCGGGCATGCCCGTCCAGCGCACGCCGTTCGAGATGATGTAGAAGATCTCGCCGTCGGTGAGGTTCTGCGTGCGGGGCCGCGTCATGTCCGGCGCCCGGGGACAGAGGTTCGGCCCGATTTCGCCGCCACCGCGGCCGTCCTTGCCGTGGCACGTGGCGCAGTGATCGCCGAGATGATCCGCGCCTTCGCGCCACGCGTCCTTCTTCCCGCCGAACGGATTCCGCGCCCGCTTCGCGTCGGCGGGAATGAAGAGGTTGCGCACCTCGATCGCCAGCGACGACTCCATGCGTCCCGGCTTCACCGTCGCCGAGAACAGGTTTCCGAGCGATGCGTAACCGACGGCGAGGAAGACGACCACGAGAATGGCGATCGTGACAAGGGCATCGCGCAGGAATCGCATCACACGTGCCTCGGTCGCATGGGTCATGCCACTCGGCGGGTCGGGCAGGTAGGGCGGCGGGCCTCAGTTGCCTGCCTGCCCCCGACGGATCAGCTACCTCAGGCGATAGGCAATCAGCGCGCGAACGTTGAAGAGGCCGTCGTTCTGGACTGGCGATCCTGCGGCGCGTTGCACCGACAGGGGTGTGTAGAAGACGTCAGCGGCGGCCTGCAGCCGATCGGTCAGCGGAAAACTGACGCCGCCGGAGATGGCGGCAGTGACGCCGTGGGCAACGAGATGCGTGTGATCGAGGTAGCCGAACGTCAGCGCGTTCACCTGGAACTGCGTGCTGAGGTAGTTCACCGCGACGGCGGCATGTGGCGACAACCTGTGCAGCCGATTGCCTCTGTAGCCGACGCTCACTTCACCGCCTGCGAACCGAAGCGTCGCGGTGTCGGACGATTCCGCCTGGCACCCGTATGAATTTGCCGCCGAGCCGGGTGCAAACGGCAGGACGCTTGCCGGGCACGTGAACGCCGCTTCCACGTTGCCCACCTGACCATACCCGCGCAGGCCGACGGTGACGCCAGGCGTCTCGTAAACGGGGCGCTCGAGGCCGACCGCAAGGAGCTTCGGCTTGATGCCGAACGACCGGATTGGCGGATCGGCGGCGACGATGAGCGAGAAGCGGCCGGGGAGGCCGACGACCACGCGCGGTCGCGGCAGGAACGGCGCCTTGTTCAAATCCTCGGTCTTCGTTCCGTCGAAGCCGACGCGCCGCTGGCTGTCGGTCAGCGAGGGCAGCCAGCCGATCTCGAAACCGATCGACACCGACCCGGCCGTCCGCGTGCGCGGCGTGTCGAGACCGGTCAGGAGCATCGCCGACGTGAAGTAATTCAGCGCCCACGATTCCGGCCTGTCGAAACTCAGTTGCTCGGTGGGGCTGACGACCGGAACGCTGCCCGCTGATTGCGCGCTGGCGAGCGAGGCTGTCAGAACCAGGACGCCGACGACGTATCTCATCGTTGTTGCTCCTCGCATGCCGGGTTGCGGTGGGCGCACCCGGGGCCGCCCCTACGAAGCGCGACGGGCCTTCAGATCGAACTGCACCTGGACTTCGTCTTTGACGCGGACCGTTCCTCCGCCCGCGGTCACCGGCGTCATGCCGAAATCGGTTTGCCTGATCGCGAACGCGCCGCGCGCCGTCATCCCGTCCGGCTCGAGCGTCGTCAGCGCCCGAATCACCATCGGGCGGGTCTTGCCGTGGAGCGTCAGCTCGCCGTCGATCACGAGATCGACGGTGTTCGGTGTTCGCGGCGTTGCCGACACCCGCCGCGATTTGAAGGCGACGGTCTGAAAGCGCCTGACGTCCAGCACCTGCTCGCCGAGCATCACGCTCTGCACTTTCGGAACATCAGATGGCGGGTCGCCCTTGCCGGTGACCTTCAGCGCGGACGCGTCGAAGTGCAGCGAGACGGAGGAGCGCGGCCAGTCGCCCGGATCGAAGGTGACCTGCCCCGTCACTGCGGGCGCGAGGACTTCGTGGTCGTGGCCGGCGAAGCCGAACATCCCGCTTCGGCCGACCTCGATCAGCACACGGCTGTTCGCGGCGTCGATGGTGAACGTCGACGGCCCCTGCATGGTCATGACGGCGGCCGCAGACACCCACGCGAGGATGACGGCGCCAGAGGACCAGGCGGCGACGCGACGGATACTGGCGAGCCGATTCTGATTCTTGAACATCTGTTGTCACTGGCAATGGGGTCGGGACTCGACTTGCCGATCACGGAATTGAATGACGGATTTGAAATCGACGGATTGAGTCCCGACCCCCTTCATGCCAGAGGAGAAGGCAACCGGCATGCCGGAGGGCGGCTGGCGGGATCGGCCGCGAAACGGCACGAAAACTCATGCCGCGAGGCGGGGGTCGTGCAGCTCGTTACGTTTCGCGAAAGCCGCTGCCGGGCGCCGAAAGGCGCCCAAGGCCCAAGGCCCGAAGCCTGAAGCCGAAAGCCCAAGGCCTGAGGCCTATTTCTCAGCACCGACCCTGTACTTCGCGACGTAGTAGCTGAGGGCGCGCTGGCTGATGCCCATCAGCTCCGCGGCATCCTTCTTGACGCCGCCCGCCGCCTCGAGCGCCTTGCGCAGCGTTTCGCGCTCGGTCCACTCGATGTTCTGGTGCAGGCGCAGCGACGGCAGCCCGCCCGCCTGCGCCACCGCGGCGCCCGGAATCGAGATCGCGTCGGCGCCCAGGACCGGCCCGCGCGACAGCACGACGGCGCGCTCGACCGCGTTCTCGAGTTCGCGCACGTTGCCCGGCCAGTCGTACTCTTCCAGCAGCGTGAAGACGCGGTCCTCGATCCGTTCGAACCGCCGGCCGACGCGCTGCGCGTGCTTGCGCACGAAGTGTTCGACCAGCACGCGGACGTCCTCGCGCCGCTCGCGCAGCGGCGGGATGTGAATCGGGATGACGTTCAGCCGGTAGTAGAGATCCTCCTGGAACTTCCCCTCGCTGACGAGCTGCCGCAGATCCCGGTTCGTCGCGGCGATGACGCGCACGTCCACGCGCTCGGTGCGCTCCGACCCGAGCGGCTCGAACTCGCGCTCCTGGAGCACCCGCAGCAGCTTGGCCTGCAGCGCCGGGATCATGGTGCCGATTTCGTCCAGGAAGATCGTCCCGCCGTCGGCCAGCGCGAACTTCCCCCTGCGGCTGGTCATGGCGCCGGTGAACGCGCCGCGGACGTGGCCGAACAGCTCCGATTCGAGAAGCGTCTCGGGAATCGCCGCCACGTTCACCTTGATGAGCGGCCTCGCGCGCTGCGCGCTGCGGTCGTGAATCGCGCGCGCCAGCAGCTCCTTGCCGGTTCCCGTCTCGCCGGTGACGAGAACCGTGCTGCGCGATTCGGCGACCATCTCGGCCTTCGTGATGAGGTCCTGCATCACGCGGCTGCGGCCGACCATGCCGTAATGATTGAACTCCTCCTCGCGCTCGGCGAGCAGGTAGCGGTTCTCCGTGCGCAGGCGCTCGTGTTCGAGCGCGCGCCCGAGGACGACCAGCAGCTCGTCGATCTCGAACGGCTTCTGCAGGTAGTCGAGCGCGCCCAGTTTCATCGCCTCGACCGCGCTCTCGATGCTGGCGTGGGCGGTCATCATCACGATCTGCGGCCGCTCGGCCTCGGGTGTCGCCGACGCGATCTCGCGGATCAACTCGAGGCCGGTCATCTCGGGCATCAGGTTGTCCACCAGCAGCACGTCGAACGCGCGGCAGGCCAGGAGCTCGCGCGCCTCGCGCGCGCGCCGCGCCTCGACCACCTCGTGGCCGTCGCCGCGCAGCACGCGCCCGAGCGTCTTGAGGATTTTCTCTTCGTCGTCCACGAGCAGGATGGAGCCGTGCTTGGTCATACTGGTCGATCTCCCACCGGCAACTCGATGCGAATCTCGGTCCCGATTCCGGGCTGGGTGGTGATGCCGATCGTGCCGCCCAGCCCGTCGACGATGTTGCGCGCGATCGCGAGGCCGAGCCCCGTGCCGGTGCGCCTGGTCGTGAAATACGGCTCGAACACGCGCGGCAGATCCGCCGCCGCGATGCCGATGCCGCAGTCGCGGACGATGATGGCCAGCCGGCCGGCCGGCAGCATCATCGTCTTCAACTCGACTTCCGCCTGTTCCGGCGGCGGAGCCAGTGCGGCGACGTCGCGCCGATGTCCGAGGGTCCGGGAGTCCGAAGGTCCGAGAGTCGGACCTTGTCGCCCGTCGGCTGTGGTGGTCTCTCCCGCCAGCCGGGCGGCGACCGCGTGCCGCGCATTGACGAGGATGTTCACCAGCGCGGACCGCAGGCGTTCGCCGTCGGTGAGGACGGCGGGCAGCGAAGGGTCGAGATCGACGTGGACGGGCGGACTGTCACGATCGGCGCTTGCGGCGGCCGCGGACTCCTCGCACACCCGGTTGACGTCGGTCGGCGTGAAGTCGAAGCGCAGCGGGCGGGCGAAGTCGAGCACCTCGTTGACGAGCCGGTTCAGCCGCGTCACTTCCTCGCTGATGTCCTCCGCCGCCTCGCGGATCGCCTCGGGCGACGCCGTTCCCCGCGTGAGGGGTCGCAGCGACGCCTTGATGATCATCAGGGGGTTGCGCACCTCGTGCGCGACGACGGTGGACAGGCGGCCGAGCGCGGACAGGCGCTCGCGTTCGGCGGCCTCGCGCTGGAAGCGCGTCACCGATTCGGTCAGCGTGTTGAAGGTGCGCGCAAGCAGCCGCGCGTCCTCGTCCTCCCACCGGGTGCTTCGCCACGCGATCGTGCGCGTCAGGTCGCCGGTCGCCGCCATTTCCCGCATCGTCGCGGTGATCGCCGCCAGCGGACGGGTGATGGTCCGCGCGATCGCGTAGCTGAGCCCGATCGCCAGCAACACGGCCAGCGCGCCGGTCGCGACGAGCGCGGTTCGTATCGGCTGCAGGAAGCGCAGCCGCTCGGTCCGCGACCGCAGGATGATCGCCATCGGTGCCGCCGGGTCGTCCGCGCGCGTTCCCCGCACGTTGGGCAGTGCCGCCGGGCCGCGAAACAGCGACGATCGACGCGGCGGGGCGAGCGGACGAAGCAGGGCGAGGTACTGGTTGCCACCGACCAGGACACTCGACACTCCCTGACTGGCGACAAGTGGATCGAGCGCCGCGCGGTCCGCGGCCGGCAGCGTGGACGCCACCACGCGCCCGCCCGCGGCGAATACGATTTCGCTGCCGCTCAGCTTCTTGAAACTTCGGGCGAGCCCGTCGTCGAGGAGGAACCCCAGGCTCAGCGTCCCGAGGATTTCGGGCGGCTCCGCGCCCGCCGTGATCGGGACACTGACGACCTGCAGCACGCCGTTCGACCGTACCCAGAAGGTCGCGCCTGCGCGCCCGGCGAGCGCCTCGTGAACCGTGAACAGCGATCCCGGGTTCGTGTCGGGGGCTCCACCACGCCCGAGCGCTGCCAGCACGCGGTCGGACCGGTCTGTCACGAGAAAGAGATCGGCGCCGACGCGGCGCTGGTAATCGGCCGCGATGGGCGCCACTGTCGGCGGGTCGTCCGTGTCGACCGCCGCTTTCAGCTTCGGCAGGTCCGCCACCAGTTGCGCCAGCTCGGCGTACAGGTCCGACACCGTCGCCTGCTGCTGGTCCACCACGTCGCCGGTCTGCTTCAGATCCAGCCTCAACTCCTCTTCCGCGGCTGTCGTCACGCGCTCGTTGACGACGTAGATCGCCACGCTGATGCACAGGATCGCCAGCGCGGCACTCGCGAAGAAGATCCGGTTGGTCAGCGACGAGAACATCGTCATGGCCCCGAGCGTTCCGGAGAAACGACCGCCAAAGCCCCGAGGAGCGGAACCCCTAAGGCAGATTCCAAGGCGGTCACGACTCCGGCCTTGGAAGATGCCTAGCGGAGGCTGAAATCAACGTCCACCGTCCCGCCCTCGTCCGGCACCGTGAAGGTGCGCGACTGCCGTGCGACCCCTTCGTACCAGGCGGTCATCGTGTAGGTGCCCGGCGGAACGCGGTCGATGCGATAGCGCCCCTGGTCGTCGGTAACGGCGAAGAACCGGTGCGCGAACACGAGGATGAACGCGCTCATGTGCGAGTGGATGTCGCAGAACACCCGCACGATGCCGGGCTCGTCGAAGCGGATCGCCTTCGAGTGGCCCCTCGCGTACCGGCCGAGGTCGAACGGCCTGGTCTTCGAGAGCGAGAACACGTTGTGAAAGAACGGGTCGCCGTTCGGAAAATCGACCACGGTGCCGACCCGGATCGCGAGCACGTGGGGCACGAACGTCTCGTGCTCCTGTCGCATGGTCGCGTGCATCTCGCCACCCTCCTCGAAGGCCGGCTGCGGCGCGGTCTCGAGGTAGACGACGGCGCGGCGCGTGTCCACCGACGGCTGATAAGCAGGATCGACGCCGAGATCCCCGATGCCCGGCCTGGGCTCGGGTGACGCCACCGGATTGCGAATCTCGACGCGGCCGCGCACGGCAGCGGCGGCCGGCGCGGCGCGCGGCGAATCGCGCCCGCCGGCAATCAGCAGCAGCAGGACCCCCGGCATGAGGAGCGCTTGTCGCCGTCGCATCAGAACCAGAACAGCAACTGGGCCGACACGAGGCCCGATGTGCGGTTGTACTCCGAGTCCCGCCAATTGTACTGGTACGCGATCTTCATCAGGATGTTGCGCTGCAGCGAGTACCCGGCTCCCGCTTCGATTCGCCGCACGGGAGCGTCCCACGGCAGTTCGCCAGCTGATCCGGCGACGCGACTGAAGCCGAGATGGTCCACGCGCAGGGCGGCATAGAGGCCCGGGCGGATGCGATAGCGCCCCTCGACGTCGACTCCGAACGCACGCAGCGGCGCGTCGAGGAAAGGCGCGCGAAGGGCAGGCAGCCGCCAGCTGCTCAGCACTCCCTCGGTACGGACCAGCCAGTAGCCGTGAGAACACTCGGCGTCGAAACCGAGCGCGCGCTGGTCGTTGGAACTCTGCTGCGCGGCGGCGCCGAGAGCATCGGTCACCGACGACGACACGAAGATGCCCCTGGCGGCGGAGACGCCAAGGGCCAGCCATGGCGCCGGCCGATACGCGAAGCGTCCCGACACCTGGGCGCCCGATCCGGCACCCGTGACCCGAGGCGCCGACATGCTGCCGGCCGTCACCGCTGCGCTGACCTCGATCGGATCGTTTCCCGCGTGCACCTCGACGCCCGTCTCGTAGTGAAGGCCGTCAATCAGCGGAACGCCGTGGTCCGCCGTGGTGCTGCCCACGGGATAGCGCGTCAGCCAGCCGCGCCCGCGCATGCGAAGCAGGTCGTCGGCCGACGCGGGGAGCGCATCGGGGCGCAGCGAGGTCAGGTACTGATAGGCGAGCGGGAAGCCGATGAGCGGGTTGTCCGGCCCGTACGCGCGCCGGCTGAAGGCCCCGAACACTGGCGGGATGAGGCCGGCCTGCACGTCGAAGGCGCGCTGCGGCCAGGGACGAATGCGCGCGAACAGCGCGTAGGGGCGCAGTGTCCATGGCCCTTTGCCGACCGGGCCTTCGACGCGGAGATCGCCGAGCAGCGCGAGCCGGTTCCCGAGTCGCAGCGCGGCTGCGGCGTCGGCGCGCACCTGCCGCAGCAGGTTGTAGTTGTAATCGGAGTAGTCGAAATAGTACTCGTCGGAAGGCGAGATGGATGCGGACGCGTCCCCGCCGATCGTCAGGCGGCCGCCGGCGGTCGTGATCGGCGCGGTGGGCAGCGACTGCGCGGTGACGGGACCGGCGAACGCCGCGAGCAGCAGGCAGGCACACGCCGGCACGATGAGGAAAATCGGCGAGCGAGCGAACGCCCGCAATCGCGGCGAGGGGGCTCGATTTCTTCGAACGATACCTTTCATTATAGCAACCGCAGGTTACCCGCCCCGTAACTCCTTACGCCATCCGTTCCCGCAACCCGCCGCGCGAAATCGGGTCGGACGCCATTTCTCACGCGTTTGCGCCGGAAAATGCCGGCTGGCCCGATTTCGACGGGCGGCCCGACGCTTGCCTCGGTGTGGGTGTCGTTCAACAACCGGGCCCGGCTTGCGGGCAGCGAAGCTTCGCGTGAAGCTGCCGAGATCGGGACCGGCGAGACCCACGCTTCGCTGCGTTGCTTCTCTCAGAGCCCCCGCTACGGGGGGAGACATTTTCCAAGGCCCCGCGTAGCGGGGCCCTTAAGACAGCTTCCAAGGCGGTCTGCGAGAACGCACGTTGTCCGGCCTTGGAAGACGTCCTGGAGGCATCCGATGAACTTGCGCTCGCTCAAAGTCGCCGTCGCTGTCGTCGCGTTTCTCTCTCTTGCCCTGGTGATCGCCTGCGGCGGCAGCAGCTATTCGCCCGCCACGCCGACAGCACCGCCCACAGGCGGCGGCGGCACTGGATCCGCCGACGTCACGGTGACAATCGTCGGTATGAACGGGAATCAGTCCTTCTCGCCTAACCCGGTGACGGTGAAGGTGGGTCAGACCGTCGCGTGGCACAACGCGGACAGCATCACTCACACGGCAACGGCGGACGCGGGCGCGTTCGACGCCGGCGCCATCGCCCCCGGCACGACCAGCAACGCGATCACGATGACCGCCGCCGGGACCTTCGGTTATCACTGCTCGATCCACCCGACGATGGTCGGGACGATCACGGTCACGCAGTAAACACGTGCTCAGTGCTTGGTGCTGGGTGCGCGACGTTCAGCACCTGGCATCGCACTTCGCACCCAGCACTGCAACATAGCACTCAGCACCGCAGCACATGGCACCCGTGCCCCCTGGGAGGCCGGCACGCGCCTCGCATGCGCCAGAGCGCCAATCAGGAGGGACAGCTGATGAGATTCGTGCCCGGCGTGTTGATTGCCTGCCTGTTTGCCGCCACTGCGCTCGTCGCCGCGCCGGCCAGCCCGCCGGCCAGTCCTGTGTCTGACGCGCTCCGCGCCGACCTGGAGCGGTACGAGAAGAACATCGTGGCCTCGGCCGAGACGATGCCGGCCGACAAGTTCCGCACGAAGCCGACCGACAAGCAGATGAGTTTCAGCGATCTCATCCGCCATGTGACGATGGGGGACACGATGATGTGCTCGTGGATCGCCGGTCAGTCGGCGCCGAAGACGCCCGAGCTGCCGGCGTCGTCGGACAAGAACGCGCTGGTTGACGCGCTGAAACAATCGTTTGCGTACTGCCACACGGCGCTCGCCGGTGTGGACGACTCGAAGCTGGGAGACGAGGTGCCGTTCTTCGGAGGGCGCAAGGTGACGCGCGCGGCGGCGATCCTCGAACTCACCGCCGACTGGGGCGATCACTACAGCCTGATGGCGACCGAGCTGCGGCTGGCGGGGCAGCTGCCCCCGACCGCCCGGCGCCAGGCCACCGCCGAAGGGAAGTAGACCGTCTGGCCCCGCGCGGCGAAGGTCGCCGAGCGACGTGCGGTTCCCCGCCAACCTGAGGTATGGTGTCAGGCTCCGGGAGGGAATCGATGAACGAGCACCGCTGGGCAGACGGGTTTGCGGGTGCGATCACGGTGTGCGACGAGCGCGGCGTCATCATCGACATGAACGACAGGGCGGCAGCCACGCATCAGGCGGACGGCGGGCGCGCGCTCGTGGGCGCGGATCTGCGCGCATGTCATCCGGAGGCGGCGCGCGTCAAGCTGGATGCGCTGTTTGCGCGGCGCGAGCCGAATGTCTACACGATTCGGAAGAACGGCGTGCGCAAGCTCATCTACCAGTCGCCGTGGTACCGGGACGGCCGCTTCGCGGGCATCGTGGAACTGTCCGTGCAGATTCCAGACGACGTCCCGGAGTTCATCAGGACGTAGTGCAGAGTGCAACGTGCTGTGCTGAGTGCGCCGACCGCACCTGGCACGTCGCGCCGCACTTCGCACCTCGCACGTCGCACCTCGCACTACTCGGTTATACTGACCTTATGCCCCCTACCGAATCCGCAGCAGCCCCGCCGGCTGTCGATCGTGCGATGCTCGCCGCATGGTTCGATCGCACGCGCGCGCGGTCGAAACAGCTCTTCGACATCGTCTCGTCTGACGCGTTCCTGTCACGTCCCATTCCGCTGCGGCACCCGATCGTCTTCTACGAGGGCCACCTGCCCGTCTTCGCTTTCAACACCATCATCCGCAAGGCGCTCGGCCAGCCGGGCATCAACGCCGGGTTCGAGAAGCTGTTCGCGCGTGGCATCGATCCCGAGAACGAGGCCGATGCCGGGAGACGGGGCGTGGCGGCGTGGCCGTCACGCGAGGCGATTGCCGAGTACGCGGCCGAGGCCGACCGGCGGATCAGGAACGCGATCGAATCCGCGGACATCTTTCGAGCCGATCATCCGCTGCTCGATCGGGCGCAGGCCGTGTACGCGTCAATCGAGCACGAGGCGATGCACCAGGAGACGCTGCTTTACATCTTTCATCGCCTGCCGTTCGAGCAGAAGATTCGGGTGGCCGCGGCGCCTGCCCCGCCGAAGCTCGCTTCCGGTTCCACGAGCCAAGGCGGGACCGTCTCGATTCCCGCCGGGTGCGCGACACTCGGCGCGCGGCAAAGCGACCTGACCTTCGGGTGGGACAACGAGTTCGAGGCGATCGAGGCGCGCGTTCCCGCGTTCGACATCGACGTCTACAACGTCACCAATCGAGACTACCTGGAGTTCATCGAGGCGGGCGGATACGACGCGCCCGATCTGTGGACGCCCGAAGCCTGGCAGTGGCGCACCGAACAGTCGGTAAACCACCCGTTGTTCTGGGAGCGCCACGACGGCCGCTGGCACTGGCGAGGTCTGTTCGAGCTCATTCCGCTGCCGGCTGCGTGGCCGGTGTACGTGAGCCACGCGGAAGCCGGCGCGTACGCACGCTGGAAAGGGAAGCGTCTGCCGACCGAGGCGGAATACCATCGAGCGGCCTTCGGCACGCCGTCCGGCGAGGAGCGGCCGTTCCCCTGGGGCGGCGCGGAACCGGATCCGGCACGGCACGGCAACTTCGACTTCGTCCGCTGGGATCCCCTGCCCGTCGGGTCCTACCCGGAAGGACGCAGCGCCTGGGGCGTGCACGATTTGGTTGGCAACGGATGGGAATGGACGTCGACGGTGTTCGCGCCGTTTCCGGGGTTCTCGCCCCTTCCCTCGTATCCCGAGTACTCGGCGGATTTCTTCGATGGCCAGCACTACGTGATGAAAGGCGCGTCGCCTGCAACGGGCCGCGAACTGGTGCGGCGCAGCTTCCGGAACTGGTTCCGGCCGCTGTACCCGTACGTCTACGCGACGTTCCGCCTCGTGAGCTGACGCGAGCAGGGATCAGGGGTCCCTAAGCCCTACAACGTAAGGAGAGACATGCCCGACGCCCCCGCCGTCGAAACGCCCGTAGCGCCTGGCGTTGAGCGGTTCGCGGCCGACGTTGCCCGCGATCTCGCGCTCGTCCCAAAGCGGCTGCAGCCGAAATACCTGTACGACGACCTCGGCTCGTCGCTCTTTGCCGCGATCTGTCGCCTGCCGTGGTATCGCATCACGCGCGCCGAAACGGACCTGTTGCGGCAGCGCCGCGCCGCGATTGCCGCGGCCTCCGGCGAGCGCGTTCGCGTCGTCGAACTGGGCTGCGGAACGGGAGAGAAGCTGCAGGTGCTGACGGACGGTTTCGTGCAGTGCGGGAACCACGCGGAAGTGCACCTGGTCGACGTCTCGCGGCTCGCCCTCGAGCAGGCGAGGCGCACGCTCGCGAGCGCACGCCTGCCCGTCGTGTGCCACCAGGCGCCCTACGAGGAAGGCGTCGTGGAAGCCACGCGGGCGCGCATGCCCGGCCAGGCGGTCCTCGTGCTGTTTCTGGGATCGAACATCGGCAATTTCGATCCGCCCGCGGCCATCGACCTGCTGCAGAGCATCCGCGCGCCGCTGGAGCCCCGCGACCGCCTGCTGCTTGGCGTGGATCTGGTCAAAGCTGCCCGCGACCTGCAGCTCGCCTACGATGATCCGCTGGGTGTGACGGCCGCGTTCAACAGGAATCTGCTGGTCCGCATGAACCGCGAGCTGGACGCCGATTTCGACGTCTCGGCCTTCGAGCACATCGCCCGGTGGAACCCGCCCGAGTCGCGCGTGGAAATGCACCTGGCGAGCACGAGGCGGCAGACGGTACGAATACCGGTCGCGGGGATCACCGCGACCTTCTTCACCGGCGAAACGATCTGGACGGAGAGTTCGTACAAGTACGAGAGCGGCCAGATCGAGGCGATGGCGGGGCTCGCCGGCTTCGTGACGCGCGATTTGTGGATCGACGAGGAGGCGCGCTTCGCGCTGGCGATGCTGGATGCCTCTTGAAGGCCTTGGGCCTTAGACCTTGGGCCTTGGCGGCTTGTCTGGCCTAAGGCCCAAAGCCGGCTAAGGCCTAGCGTCCAAGGCCTAAGGTCTACACGCGTTCTATCGTCACCGTCTTCATCACCACCGGCTGCACGGGCCGGTCGCCGCGGCCGGTCTTCACCTTCCCGATCTTCTCGACGATGTCCATGCCTTCGACGACGTCGCCGAAGATCGTGTGCCTGCCGTTCAGCCAGTCCGTCGGGGCGAGCGTGACGAAGAACTGGCTGCCGTTGGTGTTGGGTCCCGCGTTGGCCATGGCGAGCAGGCCAGCCCGCGTGAACTTCAGGTTCGGGCTGAGCTCGTCGGCGAACTTGTAGCCGGGACCACCGGTGCCGTCACCGCGCGGGTCCCCGCCCTGGATCATGAAGCCGGCGATGACGCGATGGAACATCAGGCCGTCGTAGAACGGCTTCGACCCGCCGGCTTTGCCGGTGGCCGGATCGATCGTGCCCTGGGCGAGGCCGACGAAGTTCGCCACGGTTTTCGGGGCGTCCTGCTCGAAGAACTTCACCGCGAAGGTGCCCTCGCTGGTCGCGAAACGCGCGTAGGTGCCGGGCTTGGTCATTGGGTGATCTCCCAGACGTCCGAGGTCCGAGGTCCGAGGTCCGAGGTCCGAAAGTTCATCTTGCAGCATGGCGATCATTTTCGGCGAGGCGAGTACAATACTCAGGTTTTACGTGGTGCGGGATGCAGTGTGCAGGCGCACATTGCACCTTGCACGTTGCACCTTGCACTTTACGCGAGGAGGTCGCAGATGTCGCGCTCGTCCTTTACTCTTCCGATTGCCCTTGCCCTGCTCGTCGCCGGTGCGGCCGTGCCCGCCGGCCAGGTCGGCAAACCGAACGTTCGTGTTCCCGCAACGCTGAAGGAGAAGGCGCCGGACACCTACAAGGCCACGTTCGATACCAGCGCGGGCACCTTCGTCGTCGAAGTGCACCGCGCCTGGGCGCCGAACGGCGCCGACCGGTTCTACAACCTGGTGAAGAACGGGTTCTACGACGACTGCCGTTTCTTCCGTGTGATGCCGGGGTTCATGGTGCAGTTCGGCATCAATGGCAACCCGACGATCCAGTCGGCCTGGAACACCGCGACGATTCCCGATGACCCTGTGAAGCAGAGCAACAAGAGGGGCTTCATCACCTTCGCGACGGCGGGCCCGAACAACCGCACGACGCAGGTGTTCATCAGCTTCGGGAATAACGCTCGCCTGGACGCCGACGGCTTCGCACCGTTCGGGCAGGTGGTCTCGGGGATGGACGTCGTGGACAAGCTGTACGGCGGCTACGGTGACGGCGCACCGCGCGGCAATGGCCCCGACCAGGGCCTGGTCCGCACGCAGGGCAACCGGTACCTGACGAAGGAATTCCCGAAGCTGGATTACATCAAGAAAGCCACGATCGAACAGTAGCGGACTGACATGCCCAGCTACCGCTACCTCCACCTCGACGTCTTCACCGACCATGTCTTCGGCGGCAACCAGCTGGCGGTGTTTCCCGAACCCGCCGGGCTGGACGCCGACACGATGCAGGCAATCACTCGTGAGATGGCGTTCTCCGAGTGCACCTTCGTGTTTCCGCCTGACGATCCGCGGACGGCGCTTCGCGTCCGCATCTTCACGCCGGGCAGGGAACTGCCGATGGCCGGCCACCCGACCATCGGGACGGCGTTCGCCCTCGTGCACGACGGCGCGATTGCGCCGGGGCAGGAAGAGGTCGTGTTCGGGCTCGGGGTGGGGCCCATCCGGGTCGGGCTGCGCTGGGAGGCGAGCGAACGTCCCGGTCCGAGGTCCGAAGTCCGAAGTCCGAAGTCGAACGGCGCGACATCGGACATCGGACACCGGACGTCGGACGACAAGGAACTGGCATTCGCCGAGATGCAGCAGCTGTTGCCGACCTTCGGCGACGCGGTTCACGACCTGCGGGCGGTTGCCGCGTCGCTGAACCTCGACGCGCGCGACATCACGGCGTCGCGCTCGCCGGTGCAGACCGTCTCGTGCGGGATCCCGTTTCTGTTTGTGCCTCTGACGACCCGCGACGCCGTCGATCGGACCGTCGTCGATCACGCGGCGCTCCGGCGGCTTTGTCGTGCGCTCGGCGTCGCGGAAGAAGTGTTCGTCTTCTCGACCGAGCCCGGCAGCGACGGCGCCACCGCCTACAGCCGCATGTTCGCCCCCGGGCTTGGCGTCGCGGAAGATCCCGCCACCGGCGCCGCCAGCGGCCCGCTCGGCTGCTACCTGGTGCGCCACGGCCTCGTGCCGCCGGACCAGGCGCAGCAGATCGTCAGCGTCCAGGGCGTCAGGATGGGCCGCCCGAGCCGCATTCACATCGCCATCGGGCTGGAGCGGGGGGAGATCAGGGATGTCCGTGTTGGCGGGACAGCGGTGCTCGCTGGCGAGGGACACTTACGCTGGTGAAAGGTGTCCCAGGTGCTTGGTGCTTCGTGCTGGGTGCCAAGTGCGGTGCTGGGTGCCAAGTGCAGGGCTGAGTGCTGGGCGCCGCGGTGGGCACCAAGCACGCACGAAGCACAAAGCACGAAGCACCGCACCACGCACTGAGCACCCAGCACCGCAGCAAGCACCAGCACCTGGCACCGCACTCAGCACCAAGCACCCGGCACTTAGCACTCTCTTACGTCAGCGTCAGCTTCGGATTCATCCCCTGCCACTTCGTCGCCTGTTCGAATGCCAGGCCCACGCGCAGCAGCGTCGCCTCGTCGTAGAGCCGTCCGGTAATCATCAGCGCTATCGGCCGGTTCTCGGTCACGAACCCGGCCTTCAGGCACATGGCCGGGTGGCCGGTGAGGTTCGTGATCGACAGGCTCGCGCCGCCCGTCGGCGACAGGAACACGTCGCACTTCTGCATCATCTCGTCCATCCTGCGCATCAGCAGCGTGCGCGCCCGCTGCGCGCGGATGAACTCCACCGCGGGCACGTACCGGTTCGTGCGGAACGTGTTCGGCCAGTCGCCCGGGCCCTGCGCCGTCAGCTGGTCGATCCCCTTGCTCCTGGTCAGGTCGTCGAAGGCGGCGGCACCCTCGACGTTCAGAATGAAGTTGATCGCGTTGGTCGGAAACTCCGGCAGCTCGATCGGCTGCAGCGTGACCCCCAGCTTGCGGAACACGTCGAGCGCGTCGTTCATGATCTTGAACTGCGCCTGGCGCTGCGCTTCCATCTGCTTGCGCTGTTCCTCGGTGATGTTCGGATTCACGCCCCGACCCCCGCCCTCGCGCGGCGGCTGCGGCTCGAAATCCGCCTTCAGGTACGCGATCTTCAGCTTCGACAGCGGCAGATCCGGATTCCAGTTGAACGGCGCGTCGACGACGCTGTCGTCCCGGCCGTCCGACCCGTAGATCGCGTTGAGCACCAGCGCGCAATCCTCGACGCTCCGGCAGATCGGCCCCACCTTGTCCATCGTCCAGCTGAGCGCCATCGCGCCGTAGCGGCTGATGCGGCCGTAGGTGGGACGCAGGCCGACGACGCCGCACGTGCTCGAGGGCGAGATGATGGAGCCCCGGGTCTCGGTGCCGACGCCGAAGCCGACCAGGCCCGCCGAGGTGGCGGCCGCCGGGCCGGCGGATGATCCGCTCGAACTGGTCGCGGGGTTCCACGGATTCTTCGTCGATCCGCCGTACCACACGCCGCCCATCGCGAGCGCGCCCATCGACAGCTTCGCGACGAGCACGGCGCCCGCCTCGCGCAGTCTCTCGACGACGGTCGCGTCGTAGTCGATCACCTGGTTCTCGTACGGCTTCGCGCCCCACGTCGTGCGGATGCCTTTCGTCGCGAACAGGTCTTTCGCGCCCCATGGGATGCCGTGCAGCGGCCCGCGATACCTGCCGGCGCGAATCTGCTTGTCCGCCGCCGCCGCCTGCTGCAGCGCAAGCTCCTCGGTCAGGGTGATGACGCACTGCAGCTTCTCGCCATACGTCTTCAGGCGCCCGAGATACATCTGCGTCAGGTCGGTCACCGACACCTGACGCGTCGCGACCAGACGCGAGAGCGTCGTCACCGGGAGGAACGCCAGTTCCTCGAGCGCAGACCGGTTGACGCGGACGACGGGCATGCGGCTGCCGATGCGCAGCGTCTTCTGGCGAATGCCGGGCTTCGGCCGTTTGCCGGGCAGATACGCGTGGAACGTCGTGGCCGGCTCGGTGTCGGCCGGAATCTCGAGTTTGCGCAGCGTCTCGTACGAGGTGAGGTTCTGATTGACGCCGCGCAGCGCCATCTCTTCTTCGGCGTCGGTGAAGGTCAGGCCCGCAATCTGCTCGGCGGCCTTCAGCGCGTCCTTCCCGATGCGCTGCGGCGCGGCCTGTGCCCCCCGCTGCGGCGTCGCCGTCGGAGGCGTGCCGCGCTGTTTCGCCAGCGCCGGTACTGTCAGGCCGGCGGCCACCGCGGCCGGAACCGCCCTCAGGAATCCACGACGCCCGATGCCCGTCCTCGTGCTGGATGTCGAATGTCGTTTCTGCATGTGACCTCGTCAATTGACCGGGGCTCCGCCCCGGACCCCCGCCTTCGCGCGAGCGCTACGGCGGGCCGCCGTAGCCTTGGCGGAGGCCGGCCGGCCCGGTCGCTTGCGGGGCCCCGATGCCCCGCGCCGCTCCCTCGCGGGCGCGCTGTGCGCGCCGCCGCTTGGGCGGCAGCGACACCAGAATTCCGGTCAAAGGCCGCCCAACGGCCTGGACCCCGTTGTCGCTGGGTACCGCCGATCCCCGGTCCCGCTTCGTCCCGGCGCAAGAGGCAAGCCGGATACAATAGGACGGGCTATTCTAGTGACTGTGTGCCTGGCGCGACAACCCAGCCAAACAGTTACCAGCGCCAGTTACGCAGTTACCAAATGCCGACTCCATCCGCAGACCTGCGCGTCGATCCCGCCGTCGAGTCGCTGGTGAAGGGAACTCACGGGGATCCCTTTGCGCTGCTCGGACCTCATCTCTCCGATCGGCCCGGCACGCTCGTGGTGCGCGCGTTCCGACCGGAAGCGGCGAGTGTCGATCTGGTGCGGCCCGGGATCGACGTGACGGAGATGACCCGCGTGCATCCCTCCGGCCTCTTCCACGCGACGGTGGCGACCGACGTCCAGCCCCTGTTCCTCGACTACCGGCTGCGCGTGCGGAGGACCGACGGCGTCGAGCGCGAGATCGATGATCCGTATCGCTACGGGCCGCTGATGGACGAGACCGACCTCGAGCTGTTCGCGAGGGGTGAAAACCATCACGCCTGGCGGCACCTCGGTTCGCACGTGATGACGGTCGGCCCCGCCACGGGCGTGCACTTCGCCGTCTGGGCGCCCAACGCCGTGCGCGTGAGCGTCATCGGTGATTTCAACCGGTGGGATGGCCGTGCGCACCCGATGCGGCTGCTGCTGCCCTACGGTGTCTGGGCGATCTTCATTCCCGATTTGAAACCGGGCGAGTGCTACAAGTACGAGGTCCTGACCGCGTCCGGGGAGGTGATGCAGAAGCAGGATCCGTACGGCACGCGGTTCGAGGTGCCGCCGCTCTCGGCGACCATCGTGCACGAGCCGCAGGGCGACGCCTGGACCGACCACTGGTGGATGGACGACCGGCGCAACTTCGGGCACTGGCTGGATCGGCCGATGTCGATCTACGAGGTGCACCTGGCGTCGTGGGCGCGCGTGCCGGAGGAAGGGAACCGCTTTCTCACGTATCGCGAGATGGCCGACCGGCTCGTGCCCTACGTGAAGGATCTCGGCTACACGCACATCGAGCTTCTGCCCGTCCTCGAGCACCCGTTCCTCGGCTCATGGGGCTACCAGGTCACGGGGTTCTTCGCGCCCACCAGCCGCTTCGGCACGGCCGACGATTTCAAGGCGTTCGTCGACGCCTGCCACCGTTCCGGCATCGGCGTGCTGCTCGACTGGGTGCCCGGGCATTTCCCGAGGGACATGCACAGCCTGGCGTCGTTCGACGGCACCGCGCTCTACGAGCACGCGGACCCGCGGCGCGGCGAGCACCGCGACTGGGGCACGCTCATCTTCAACTACGGCCGCAACGAGGTCCGCAGCTTCCTGCTGAGCAGCGCGCGCTACTGGCTCGAGGAGTTCCACATCGACGGCCTGCGCGTGGATGCCGTCGCGTCGATGCTCTACCTGGATTACTCCCGCAAGGCGGGCGAGTGGCTGCCCAACCAGTACGGCGGGCGCGAGAACCTGGAGGCGATCGACTTCCTGCACACGATGAACACGCTCGTGCACCAGATCCCGGGCGCGATCACGGCGGCCGAGGAATCGACCGCGTGGCCGGGCGTCAGCCGGCCGGTGCACCTGGGTGGCCTGGGGTTCACCTACAAGTGGAACATGGGCTGGATGCACGACATCCTGGAGTACTCGAAGCTCGATCCGATTCACCGGCGCTGGTGGCACAACCAGGTCACCTTCTCGATGCTCTACGCTTATCACGAGAACTTCATCCTGCCGTTCTCGCACGACGAGGTGGTGCACGGCAAGGGCTCGATGGTCGGCAAGATGCCGGGCGACGAGTGGCAGCGGTTCGCGAACCTGCGCGCGCTCTACACGTTCCTGTTCACGCACCCCGGCAAGAAGCTGATGTTCATGGGCGCCGAGTTCGGGCAGGTGCGCGAGTGGAACCACGACGCGAGCCTCGAATGGCACGTGCTGCAGTACCCGGTGCACATCGGCGTGCAGCGCCTGGTGCGCGATCTGAACGCGCTGTACCGCAGCGAGCCGTCGCTCCATCAGCTGGACTACGACCCGGCCGGCTTCCAGTGGATCGACTGCAACGACAACGAGAACAGCGTGTTCTCGTTCATCCGCCGCGCCCGCGATCACGCCGACTTCACGGTGACGGTCCTCAACTTCACGCCGGTCCCGCGCCCGGAGTACCGCATCGGCGTGCCGGAGCCTGGGCGCTACCGGGAACTGGTGAACAGCGACAGCGACCTGTACGGCGGGTCGAACGTCGGCAACGCCGGGTGGGTGGCGGCCGAGCCGGTCGCGGCGCACGGGCATCCGCAGTCGCTCAGGCTGAAGCTCCCGCCGCTGGCCGGCCTCGTGTTGAAGTGGGAACGTTACTGACCGATCGCCGTCCGCACCGCTTGCACGAGGCTCTCCCGCGTGAACGGCTTCTGCAGGAACGCCACGCCCTGTCCCAACTCGCTGCCGGTGATGACGGCGTGCTCCGTGTACCCCGACATGTAGAGCACCTTCGTGTCCGGGCGCGACTGCTTCAGTTGCTTCACGAGCTCGCGGCCGCTGATGCCGGGCATCACGACGTCGGTCAGCAGCAGATCGATGCGCCCTCCATGTTCCGCCGACAGCTGCAAGGCCTGTTCGCCGCTGCGCGCGTAGAGCACGCTGTAGCCCTGTCGCGCGAGCAGCTCGGACGCCAGGCGGCCGACCGCCTCCTCGTCCTCGACCAGCAGCACGGTTCCCGACCCCTTGGTCGCCTCGGCGCGCGCCGGCTGTGTCACCCGCACGTCCTGGCTTTCCGCCTGCACGGCGGGGAAGTAGGTCGTGACCGTCGTTCCCCGGTTGACCTCGCTCTGCACGGCGATCTGTCCCCCGCTCTGGCGCACGATGCCGTACACCGTGGCGAGACCGAGGCCCGTCCCCTTGCCGTACTCCTTGGTGGTGAAGAACGGTTCGAACAGGTGCGCCTTCACCTGCGCGGTCATGCCGCAGCCGGTGTCGCTGACCGCCAGCACCACGTGGCGGCCCGGCGACGTGCCCTGCTTCCGCGCCCCGGCCGCGTCGAGATCCACGTTCGCGGTCCTGATCGCCAGCTTCCCGCCGCCCGGCATCGCGTCGCGCGCGTTGATGGCGAGGTTCATGATCACCTGTTCGATCTGCCCCGGGTCGGCCTTCACCCGCCACAGCGGGCGGGCCGCGTCGATCGTCAGCTGGACGTCCTCGCCGATCAGGCGGCGCAGCATCGGTTCGAGGTTGGCCGCGACCGCGTTCAAATCGATCGGCCGGGGCTGCAGCACCTGCTTGCGGCTGAAGGCGAGCAGCTGGCGCGTGAGCGAGCTGGCCCGGTCGGCCGCCTTGTGAATCTCGGTCGCCTCCGACCGGCGCGGGTCGTCCTCGCCGAGCTGTTCCAGCAGCAGGCCCGTGTAGCCGAGGATGACCGTCAGCACGTTGTTGAAGTCGTGCGCCACGCCGCCGGCCAGCCGGCCGATCGCGTCCATCTTCTGCGACTGGTGCAGCTGGCCCTCGAGCGCCCGCTGCGCGCTCACGTCCTCGACGATCATCTCGAAGCCTTCAGGCAGCCCGTCGTCGCCCACCCAGCGCCCGTTGAGGCGGATGACGAGCGGCGTCCCGTCCTTGCGCTTCCACTGCACCTCGACGCCGTTGACGTGCTCCGCCTTTATGAACCGCTCGACCAGGATGCGGCGGTCGCGCGCGTCGGCGTAGAGCGCCAGCACCGGCACCGCCAGCAGTTCCCGCTCGGACGAGTAGCCGAGCATCGACACCAGCGCGGGGTTCACCTCGACGAAGCGGCCGTCGAGCGTCGTGCGATAGACGCCGAACGCGGCGTTCTGGACGAGCGACCGGAAGCGGCGCTCGGTGTTCGCGCGCGCATCCTCGATGCGCTTCAGCTCGGTGAGGTCCACAAGCACCGCGCGAGCGCCGACGACGCGACCGAGGCGGGCGATCGGCCCGGTGCGCACCAGCACGGGAAAGCGCGTCCCGTCCTTGCGGAGCGCCGTGTACTCGGTGGCCGCCTGTTCACCCGCCTGCGCCCGCGCGAACACGTCCCGCGCGTCGGTCCGATCCTCCGGGACCAGCATTTCGAGCCCGAACAGTCCGCGCTCGAAGTCGTCGCGCGTGTACCCCCACCGCTCGAAGGCGGAGCCGTTGATGAACGTCAGCCGCCCCTCCGCGTCCATCTCGATGATGGTTTCCGGCAGCGCGTCGGCCATCTGCCGGAACCGCTCCTCGCTCTCGCGCAGCGCCTGTTCGGTCCGTTTCTGGGCCGACAGATCGATGACCATGCCGCGAAGGCCGACGGCGGCGCCTTCGCGAACGATGGGGCGAGCGTGCACGACGATCGGGAAGACGGTGCCGTCCTTCCTGCGCGCCTGGTACTCGCTGCCCAGGAACTCGCCGCCGAGCACGCGCTTCATGTTCGCGCGCGCGGACTCGTGGTATTCGGGCAGGATCCAGTCGAAGATGTTGATCCCCTGCTGGACGTCATCGTCGGTGACCCGCCACATGTCGTAGCCCAAGCGATTGAGGAAGGTCAGGTTGCCGGCGAGATCCATCTCGAACACGGTCTGGGGCAGCGAATTGGCGAGCTCGCGGAACCGGTGTTCCGAGGGGTCCGCGTCGTGCGGTTCGTGCTCGAAGTTCAGCGCCATACGATGTAGTAAGCGACCGGTAGCCGCTGGTCGGCCAGTCACCTGGACAGGCGGGCTACGGACTGCGGACTACGGACTACCGGTCGAGCGGTAGCTGCCCGATCCGCCTGAGTTTCGGTTTGATTTCGGTCGGGCTTTACTCGCGGATCGCAGACTTGCACGCGGTTTCCCGAGATGACACGTCGGCCTCGCACTTCCCGACACTCAAGCGACGCGACGAACGGCTCCGCGCGCTCGCGGCACCTTCCCGATTGTATCCGGCACGGCATCCAGGTGCTGCTGGTTGGCATCAACCCCGGCATCCGATCGGCTGAGATTCGCCACCACTTCGCGGGCAACTCGAACCGCTTCTGGAAGCTGCTCTACGAATCGGGACTGGTGCCCGAGCCCATCGGGACGGAACAGGACTGGCGGTTGCGAAGGTCCGCCGCTTCCGGCCGGCGGTCGCTGTCCTGGTCGGCGTGACGCTGTATCGAGCCCTGTTCGGAAGAGACCCGTCCGAAGGTTCGAAGGTCCGAGGGTCCGAAGGTCGGACCGTGCTCGGCTTGCGCGCCGGGAAACTGGCCGGCGCCGACGTCTTCGTCCTCCCGAACCCCAGCGGCCGCAACGCGAACTTCACCTACGCCGGGATGCTGGACGCGTTCCGCGCGCTCAGGAGTTACCTCGACAGCACGACGCGCAGTCGGTAGGACAGGCAGGCTACGGACTACGGACTGCGGATCACTCCAGCGCTCGCGGCGGGAACGCCGACTGCCGCCCCAGAACGTTCCTGAAGCCCCAGAACGCGAGGCCGGCAATCAGGACCGTGGAGAACCACGTCGGCCACGCGTACCAGCGCGTCAGGTCAAACGTCCACGGCGTGTCCCTCAGCACGAGGACGACGACGAGCCACACGCCGAGCGCGAGCAGTCCGCTCTTCCACAACACGAAGACGGAGGTGACGGCGAGTGCGAGGCCGCACGCCACGAGAACGGCGGGATACGGCCCGAGGAAGACACGACCCCATCCCACGTAGAGCGCGCAGAAGACCACGCCCAATCCAATCCATGCCGCGCGCGTGCTGCGGAGAAGGAGTCGCGCCAGGAGAAGCACCGCGAGGTAGATCATTGCGACCAGCAGGTAGAGCGACGACGTGACCGTGACATGGCCGACGAAAGAGGCCGGTCCGTCGAGCGTGCCGGGAGCCAGGCCGGGAACCACGACCGCCCACCCCGCCAGACGAGTGACCGCGATGCTCGTGAACACGATGAGGCAGGTCGCGATTGCCGCCAGCACACCCGCAAGCACCGAACGGCCCACCAGCGGGTCACGCCAGCGTCCGTCGAGCAGCCGCGTCGAGGCGACCAGCAGGTGGGGCCATTGGCGGCGAACGTAAGGCTCGAATCCGATGTAAGCGAGCCAGCTTGCGACGCCGAGAAACAGCGGCGCGCCGAGCGTCATCACGACCTGCTGCACGGGACCGGCCGTCCCCGGCCCCCCCAGCGAGGCTGTCCAGTGGCGCCCGAGAATGTTGCCGCACGCGAGCGCGGCGAACATGAAGACGGACAGGCGATTGGCGCCACGGCGGTCGCCCCTGCCGAGGCGCAGGTTGTGCGCGGCGAGGAGCGTGAAGAAAGCGATGCCGCCGAGGGTGAGGACCGAATTGAACCACGCCAGCAACGGCCACGCCGCAGGTGCCGCGACACCCTGTGGGCCGTCGTGCGGCATCCACGTCGGAGCCAGTCGAAAGTACGTCGCCCGGCCGTGCCTCGCCGCGGCCTCCACGCGCAAACGCTCGTTTCCCGCGACCGCGTCCCACGCGGCTCGGCTGTCGAAAACGTGGGCGGGCCCCCACGCGGGTTCCACCGGTGTCAGGCGTCCCGGCTGCAGGCCGGCCGCCGCAAGCAGAGGGGCCCAGTCGAACGTGGCCGGCAAGCTTCGGGGCGAGTCGCGCCTGGATGGGACGACGCGCAGTTCGACCAGGCGGCCATCCGCGTCCAACTCGAGATACGTGTCACCCGCCCGCGTCGGAGGAGGATCGTCCGCCGACACGCGACCGCTGAGGACAGTGAGAGCTGCCGGGCTCTGGCGATAGCAGAAGAGCAGCGCCGCAGGATCCGTCGTTGCGGCATCGAGCGCCCTGCCGCGGTCCCTCGTGTCTCGAAAGTGATCGAGGTATTCCATGTTGCGGCGCGTCCACCACGCATCATCAGCCGCCGGTTCGTCGTACCCGAGGTCGCGCAGGATCCGACGTGCCCGCTCTTTCTGCAATTCGGGATGGGGAAGCGCCACGCGGCCACCTGCGCGGCCGACGCAGGCCGGCGCGCCGGCTCTTTCTCCAGGCATCGCAGGATCGCGCGTTCGACGGCCGGATTGATCTCCGCAACCAGGGCCGACGGGCTGGTCGGCGTCGAATCGGTGTGCAGGCGTTGCCAGTCGACCGCGGTGGTTCCCTTGAACGCCGGCTTCCCGGTGCAGATCTCGTACAGGATCAGGCCGAGCGAGTAGAGGTCGCTCTGCACCGTCGCCGGGATGCCGTGGAATCGCTCGGGAGCCATGTAGGCGACGGTGCCCGCGAAGTCTGCGGGTGAGGTCGCGGGCCCGGCTTCGGCTGCCAGGCCGAAATCGGTGATGCGCGCCTGGCCGCGGCCGTCGATCATGACGTTGGCGGGCTTGAGGTCGCGGTGCAGCACGCCCTTGTCGTGCGCGGCGGCAAGTCCCGCCGAGAGCTGCCGCGCGACGTCCAGGGCCTTGTCGGGGGGCAGTCGCCCGATGCGCCGCAAGAGCGACGCCAGGTCCTCCCCGTCGATGTACTCCATCGTCATGAAGGACCGGCCGCGTAGCTCGCCGATGTCGTAGACCCGGCACACGTTCGGGTGCGACACGGTGCGCGCGTTGCGTACCTCCGCGAGCAGCCGGCCCCGCGCCGCCGGACCGCGCTCCAACGCGGCCGGCAGGAATTTGAGGGCGACGGTCTGGCCCAGCCGCAGGTCCTCGGCGCGGTACACCTCGCCCATCCCGCCGCGGCCGGCGAGCGCGACGATGCGATAGCGGTCCGCCAGCATGGTGCCGGGCGCGAACGCGCCCGCGTCCAGCGGGGGAGTGGGTGGTGGGGCGGGACGGGTCTCCGAGACGCCGTTGGTGCTCATGAGTCACCGCCGGGCGTCATTGTATCTCTGCCGGCCGCGCATTCCGGAGGTTCTTCCTGCGAATGTAAACGGGTTTGGACGCCAGGCCCTGACGCGCTAAACTGTGAGGTCCACGGCCTCGGGCACCCCGTCTGCGGCCCGCCGTGAGCGAGCGCAGCGAGTCGAACGGAGAGATGACCGAGAGGCTGAAGGTGCACGCTTGGAAAACGAATCGGCGGGTCGACGGTAAGTAGCTCCGAGAGACCGTATCGCACACTCGTTCAGCGACTTACCCTCAACAGATATCACCCGGTCTGCCGCCGTGAACCTCAGAGTTGCCGGCAGTTTTCTGGCCCATCCTACACAGTTTCTACACGTTCTCGGCCTCGAGTTGGCGAGAAGCTCCGCTTGGTGGTTTGCGCGGGGCGGGACTTGACGGTCGTCTCTCGTCGAGTCATATTACCTTCATGGCACTCTCGAGGAAGAAAGCGACGACCATCGCCCTGGATCCCGAGGACGACCGGCTGCTCTCCCGGGCGGCGCGCGAGCGTGGGGTCTCGCGTTCAGAGTTCATCCGACAGCAGCTCGCGCTTGTGCTCGAGCAGTACCGCCGCCATCCCAGGCCGCGAAGCGCCGGCATCGTGCGTGCGCTGACAGAGCGCGGCGACGAGCACGAGTTGTTCAGTGCCAGTCGGTAGCGCCGCTGCGCTCATTTGCGATACCGGGGCTCTCATCGACTATCTGGTCGAGAGCGCTCCCGACCACCGGCGGTTTCGCACCGCCATCGATCAGGCACGGACTCGCTACGTTCCTGGTCTCGTCCTCGCCGAGGTCGATTACTTCCTTCGCGACGAGCGCCGGGCGATGCACGTTTTCATGCAGGATCTCGCCCGCGGCGCCTTCACCTACGCGCCGCCCACCGTTGATCAGCTCTCACGTGCGATGGAAGTGGACCGACGCTTCGCTGATCTCGGCCTCGGTCTGGTGGATGGTTCGGTGGTGGCGCTCGCGGAGTCGCTTGGCATCCGCCGCCTCGCGACGCGCGACGTGCGTCACCTCGCCGCCGTTCGGCTCCGTGACGGCCGCGCATTCGACTTGGTGGTTCATCGGGCCGATCCCGACCAATCCTGAGGTGTACCGCCGAGAACCTTCGGGTTCACCTCTCGGCCCTGGAGATTTCCCGGGCTTCTCCGCGATATGATGCCCCCGTGGGTGAGACTCGAGTCGACCTTCAACACCTGCTCGAAGACCTGCGGGACGCCTACACCGGCTCCCTTGAAGAGACGATCCTCACCGAGGTCATCGCCAATGCGCTCGACTCCGGTGCGAGCCACATTCGTCTCCTGACCGACGCCCTCGACGCGACGCTGACGATCGTCGATGACGGCCGCGGCATGCAGCGCAGGGAACTGGCACGCTACCACGACATCGCGGCGAGCACGAAGAGGCGGGGCGAGAGCATCGGATTCGCCGGTGTCGGGATCAAGCTCGGGCTTCTCGTGTCGCGGGAGGTCATCACCGAGACGAGGCGGGGCGCGACCCAGGTGGCCACGCGATGGTACCTGGCCTCGCGACATCGGGCGCCGTGGAAGTGGATGCCGCCGCCGGGCCTGACGACGAGTCGTGGCACGGCAGTGCGGCTCGTGCTCGCGAATCAGCTGTCGCCGCTGCTCGATGCCGGCTATCTGGAGGAGACGCTCAGGCGTCATTTCGAGCCCCTGGTCGATACGGCTTTCCGCGACATGCTGCGGCGTCACTACCCGAACGGCGTCGGGTTCGAGGTCGACGGACGGGAGATGAGACCCTCGAGCAGTCCTGCATCCGAGCGCGTTCCGATCGCAATCAGGATCGGGAGGCGCCGGACGCCATCGGTTGTCGGCTTTCTCGAGCGGCGCCCGTTCGTGCCGTCCGACCGCGAAGGCATGGCGATCAGTACGTTCGGCAAGGTGATCAAGCGAGGCTGGGAGTGGCTTGGCGTCGTGCCGAAGATGCCGGCCCGCATCACTGGATTGATCGAAGCGCCCGACCTGGCCGCCTGTCTCACGCTGAGCAAGAACGATTTCATCCGCAGCGGCGCGCGGGGCGCCACGTACCTCGCCTATCGGAAGGCGATTCAGGAGGTCGTGTCCCGCCAGCTTGCCGCGTGGGGTGATCGCCGCGACGAAGAGACGCGCCCCCGAATGGCCCGTCTGGAACGAGACCTCGAGCGCGTGCTCGAAGATCTCGCCGATGACTTCCCGCTATTACGATCTCTCGTCGATCGCCGTGCCGGCGGCCAGAAACGTCTGCCACTGCCCGGCCGCGGTGACGAGCGCGTGCCGGCGCCACTGTTCGCGACTGTTGCCACGGGTCATGAATCGACCGAGCGGCAAGCAGAGTCGCCGCCGATCGGCGGTGTCGCGAAGACGCCAGAAGAGCCATCGGCATCGCCGCCAGAGCCGTCGCTCCCGGCGCCCGAGTCTCGGCCTTTGGAAGATCGACCCGCGGGTGAGAACGAGCCAGTCGCCCCCGAAGACGGTCAGTCACACCCGCATGCTGCCGCGGCAGGGGCGCTCGACACCGTCGCCGGTCGCCGGCGCCCGGCGCGGTACGGACTGCTCGTCCAGTTCGAATCGAGGTCCGGCGATGCGGAGCTCGGCCGGCTGGTCGACAACACGATCTGGATCAACGACGCCCATCCCGCCTACACGCGCGCTGTCGCGTCGCGATCGCTCGGCTATCACACCGCCATTGCGGTGGCACTCGCGCTGGCCCCGTTGGCTGTCGAGGCGGACCAGGAGCATGCGTTTGTCACGCAGTTCCTGGCGCAGTGGGGCGCCACACAGACGACGAAGCCGGGTGTGCGGCAGCGGCGCGGGCGGATGTAGCGTCGGTGGCAGTTCCTCGCGACGTGCGGGAGATTAGGAGGTCTTACACGGTTTCTGAGATAATGTGTCTTGCCGGCTCGTAAGTTGTTGATTTGAAAAGCGCGAGCGGAACGGAGCGACCCGGCGCGGCGGGAGCGAGTGAAGCGAGCTTAAGCGAGCCGCCGGAGGGAACCGCGGCGAAGCCGCGGCGGCGAGCGCCAAGAAACGGAGAGATGACCGAGAGGCTGAAGGTGCACGCTTGGAAAGCGTGTGTAGGGGAAACTCTACCGAGGGTTCGAATCCCTCTCTCTCCGCCAGCCTTCGCTCGCCTGCGGATCGATCCCACCTCCTCGGCGAGCTTCGGCTGGCAGGCCAGCGAAGGCTGTCCGCCGTAGTTCGGCGAGCACATCATCTCTCGCGCAGCCGAACGAA